>Ga0208794_1000069_pt1 | contig 121287 bp, 112 predicted proteins | sample 32_taG_FD_184106 | JGI IMG/M metagenome (GOLD analysis project Ga0208794, IMG submission 184106) | Marine viral communities from the Gulf of Mexico - 32_GoM_OMZ_CsCl metaG (SPAdes) (version 2) | ecosystem: Environmental > Aquatic > Marine > Oceanic | place: Atlantic Ocean: Gulf of Mexico... | reverse complement strand
TGTCCATGCATTAACGGCTGAGTGTCGGCGGGTCGAACCTTTCTTTGCTAAGGTGAAGGTCTTCGTTTGATTCTATGTTCCGCTCTGTTTCACTCACCGGAGTTTTCCGCATGCGTATTCTGTTTACTGGCGGCAGCGGCAAGGCTGGCCGCCATGCCACTGCTTTTCTTCGCGATCAAGGTCATCGCGTCACCAATCTGGATTGGGCAGTATCCGACGTGCCCGGCATCACGACCCTAAAAACCGACCTGACCGATGCAGGCCAAGTGTTCAATGCGTGCCAGGCCTACGCAGGGTTCGACGAGCTTGAACCGGGCACCGGCGTGCCGCGTTACGATGCCATTGTTCATTTCGCTGCCATTCCGGCCATCCTGCATCGGCCGGATAATGAGACCTACCGCATCAATACGCTGAGCACCTACAACGTGCTGGATGCCGCCACCAAGCTGGGCATTCCTAAGGTAATCTTCGCTTCCAGCGAGACGACCTATGGCATTTGTTTTGCCGATGGCGAGAAGAAACCGGACTACCTCCCCATCGATGAAGAGCACCCCACCGTGCCTCAAGATAGTTACGCGATGAGCAAGGTGGTCAACGAGGTGACCGCACGCTCCTTCCAGGCGCGTTCGGGCATCGACATCTACGGCCTGCGCATCAACAACGTTATCGAGCCCCACGAGTACCGTCAGAATTTTCCGGCCTACATGGATGACCCTGCCCTACGTCGCCGCAATATTTTCGCCTACATAGATGCCCGCGACCTGGGCCAGATGGTCGATTGCTGCCTGAAAACGGACGGCCTGGGCTACCAAGTGTTCAACGTCGCTAACGACGATCTCTCGGTTGGCCTAACCAACGCCGAGGTGATTGAGCGCTTCTACGCTGGCGTGCCCATCAAGCGCGACATGGGCGAATTCGAGACGTTCTACAGCAACGAAAAGGCCCGCCGACTGGTCGGTTTCGCCCCCCGCCATACGTGGCGGGAAGAGCTAGATCACTAAGCGTTACCCTTTTAGCGGCACAAACACCGGCGCGCCCTCCACCTCGACCACCGCGAGCTTTTGGCGGTAGAGGCTTTCTAAAGCACGGGGCACCAGCATGGTGTCCCGTGGGCCCCAGCAGGCTTCGCCGCTGGGGTAGAGCAACAGAATGTGGTCGCACCAGCGGGCGGCTAAATTCAAATCGTGCAGGCACATCATCACCGCGCTGCCCTGGGCGGCCTGCTCGGCCATTAGCGCCATTACTGCGCTTTGGTGGTGTAAATCCAGGTGGTTGGTGGGTTCGTCCGCCAGCCAAATATTGGGCGCTTGGGTAAGCACCGTCGCCATCGCTACCCGCTGGCGTTCACCGCCGGAAAGCGTGTTGACCAAGCGGTGGCGAAGATGCGCCACATCCAGCGCTTCCAGGGCGGCCGCGGCGCGAGCGTAGTCGTCGGCACCTTCCATCTGCCACAGGGAAAGGTACGGGTGGCGGCCAATCAGCGCGGTCTCTAGCACCGTGGCGGGAAAGCCGTCTAGCCGCTCTTGAAACACCAGCCCTAGGCGTTGGGCCACTTGCCGCCTGCGCAGTTGGCTAAGCGGCGTGTTGCCTATCAGCACCTGACCAGAACGGGGGGCATTCAGCCCCGCCAGCGTATGCAGCAGCGTGGTTTTGCCCGCCCCGTTGGGGCCAAGCACGCCCCACACCTGCCCTGGCTCGATGGTGAGGTTCAACGCCGTGCCTGCGCTGCGCCCCGGCACGTTGATGATCAGGTCTTGAGTCGCCAAGCGGGTCATCAGCGGCTCCGGTAAAGCAAAAAGAGGAAGGTGGGCACGCCCAGCAGCGCGGTAATCACGCCTACGGGGAGCTGCTCGGGGGCAATCATCGTTCGCGCTAAGGTGTCGGCCAGTACCAGCAGCGTGCCGCCTGCCAGGGCGCAGGCGGGCAGAATCAGCCGCTGGTCGTTGCCTAACAGCAGGCGCAGCATATGGGGCACTACCAGCCCCACAAACCCAATACTGCCTGCGGTGGTCACGGCGGCGGCGGTTAATAGGCTGGCAGCAATGTAGATGCCCCACTCCAGCGGGCGAACATCTACGCCCAGGGCGGCGGCCTGCTGCGGGCCACGGGCCAGCACGTTGAGGCTGCGCCCCAGCGGTATCAGCAGCACGCAGGTGGCCATCAACAGCAGCAAAGGCGGCCACGGCGCGCGGGCGTAGGATAAATCACCCATCAGCCAGTAGAGCATGCCCGGCAGCCGCTCGGCGGGGCTTAGCGCGAGCATCAGGGTAATCACCGCGCCCCACCCTGCGGCCACGACCACACCCGTTAACAGCAGCCGAGAAGGCGTCCAGCCGCCGCTGCCGTGGGCCAAGCCAAACACTAAAAACGTAGAGAGCAGCGCGCCTATAAATGCCGAGCCGGACATCAGCACGCCACCCACGCCTGCCAGCATGGCCGCCAGCGCACCAATGGATGCCCCGCCGGAAATCCCCAGCACGTAGGGGTCCGCCAGCGGGTTACGGAGAAGTACCTGCATTAACGCACCGGCCACCGCCAACAGCCCGCCCACCGCAAAGGCGGAAAGCGCCCGTGGCAGGCGAAGCTCTATCACCATGGTGCGCGCCAGCGCATCGCCCTGGCCCTGCACCACCGCCCAGAGCTGCGCTGCCGAAAGCTGCGCGCTGCCCACTGCCAGAGAAAACAGCATGGCGGCCACGGCAATCAGCGCCAGCAGGCCAAGGGGTTGCCACAGGCGCGCCACCATCAAGAGGCCCCGCGCTTTTGGCGGGTTTGTTCAAGCTTTTCACACAGAATCTGCGCGCCTTCCAACAGGCGCGGCGTGGGCCGCTGAATTAAAGAAGGCGGCACGAAATAGAGGTTACCCGCTTCCACAGCGGCAAGGTTGGGGTACTGCTCCCAGTGGGTGAGCCAGTCGCGGTTCTCCTCCCCCATGCCTCCGGCAATGATGGTCTCGGGGTTGGCTGCCAGCACGGCTTCATCGTCTAAACGCGGTACTAAACGGTGCTGATCGCCAAACACGTTTTCGCCGCCGCACAGCTGCACCACTTGGCCAATCAGGTGTTTATCACTGACGCCCATCAGCGGCTCATCCCACACCTGATAAAACGTAGGTACCGGGTCGCGGTCGCTATAGCGGGCGGTGAGTGCCGCCATGCCTTCCCTGAAAGCATTCGCCGCCTGCCGCCCGACCGGTTCGGTACCGGCCAAGCGAGCTAAGCGTTCGATGGTGTGGGCGACGTCTTCCACGCTGCGCGGCTCGATGTAGAACACCGGCATGCCCAGCGCTTCGAGGGTTTCCATCTGCTCGGCGGGGTTACCGGTGACCCAGCCGATGACTAAATCCGGGGCAAGCCCGACCAGGGCTTCCAAATCGATACGGGTATGGCTGCCTACCGAGGCCACGTCTTGGGCTTCCGGCGGGTAGTCGCTGTAACTCACCACGGCCACCACCTGATCCCCAGCGCCCGCGGCGTAGGTGAGTTCCGTCGCACCCGGGGAAAGCGTGGCAATGCGGTTGGCCGAAGCGTGCAAGCACACTTCCCGGCCCCGGTCGTCTACCGCGCAGCGGCTGGGGTTGTCTGCATGAAGGGGGTTGGCAATCCCGCTGCCTAGCCATAGTAAAGCGGCGCTCAAGGCGCCGCCGATTTGCTGCTGTTTATTGGCCAAAGTGAACACTCAAGAATCCTGCCCGGCCTGCGTTGATGTAGTCAGCGCCGTCAAACGAGCGCGTGGTGACGTAGTCTTGGTCTAGCACGTTCTCTAACGTTACCCGAGCGCTCCACAGCGGCGCAAACTGCCAGCCTGCACGCAGGTTCAACAAACCATACCCGCTCAGGCGATCTTCGTTGGCCGCGTCACGATACCGATGGTTTTGCGCGACCCAAGAGCCACCCAAGGACCACTCCCCCAGCTCGCGGTCTACGTCTAGGCGCAGGCTTTGCGAGGCGCGGTTTTGCAGGCGTTTGCCGGTCAGACGGTTTTCAGGGTCGGTGTAGGTCAGCGCGGCAGCCAGCGTCCACTCATTCACTTCGACGCCGGTACTCAGCTCCGCACCGCGAATACGGGTTTCCGGTACGTTGAACTGCAGCCCCTGGCCCGCAATCAGATTGTCGATATCGGTTTGGTAAAGCGCCGCATCCCAGAACCAGCGGGCATACTGGCCGCGCACACCGACTTCGAGCGACTCGGAGGTTTCAGACGCCAAGTCCGGGTTACCAAAGCCTGGGTAGTAAAGCTGGTTGTAAGTCGGCGCGTTGAACGCAGTGCCATAGTTAGCGCGCAGGGTATGGTGGCCATCCACGTCGTAGCCTACGCCAACGCTGCCCGTCACTTCTTCGCCGTAGGACTCGTTGTCGTCAAAGCGAAGGCTGCCTTGTAGCGTGAAGGGAGAGAAGTCCAACAGGGCTTGAGTGAAAACGGCAGCGTTGCTGCGGCTGGTTTCATCGTAGGCGGTGGTGCTATCTACGCGGTCTTCACTGTACTCGGCCCCGGCGACGACTTCGTGGGCACCCACGGTCACGGTATTTTCCCAACGCGCCGTGCGTATCTTGGTATTGAACACGGAATCGCCGTAATCTGCGAAATTATCGCTTTCATCCCGAGCTTCGCTGAGCGTTAACCGACTGCGCCAGTTGTCGGCCAGCGGTAGCTCGCCGTACACGCCTGCGACCTGCTGGACAAAATCGTTTTCGCCACCGTCGTACTCGTTATGCCCACGGGCACGCAGCGCCAACACGCCTGCTTCGGCACCGTTATCGAACGTGTGCGACACGCGCGCCAGCGCGGAGGTGTTGTCGTAGCCTTTGTCGTCGCCATCACGGCGCACTGGCTGACCGTCGGTATTGAAATGGCTGCCAGAAAAACTATAGCGGGTGCCGCCCTCTTTCCCACTGATGCCGGCACTCAGCCGCTGGGTATTGAACGAGCCGCCCCCCGCCGAGATGCTCGGCTGCGGGCCTTCCTCTTCGCCCTGCGGGGTGAACAACTGAATCACGCCGCCTATGGCATCGGCCCCGTACAGGCTGCCCCGAGGGCCACGAACGATTTCCGCGCGTTCAAACATGCGCGGTTCGAGGGATTGCCAAGCGGCACCGCCGCTGGTGGCTGAATTCAGGCGAATGCCGTCGATCAGCAATACGTTCTGAGCGCTGCCCGTACCGCGAATGAAGACGCTGCTGTTCTTACCAAAGCTGCCGTTACTGGAAACGTCCACGCCCGGCTGGCCGCGCAGCAGGTCGGTGATACTCACGGGGTCTTGGCGGCGCAGCGTGGCCTCGTCGATCACCGTAACCGAAGAGAGGCTATCGTTGGCGGTGCGCGGGGCCAGCGCGGCCGTCACCACGACAGGATTCAACGTGTCGGAGGCGTTCGTCGCGGTATGAGACGCGGTTTGCGCCTGAACGGCCATGGGCAATGCTGCCAAGGCGAAGGCCGCCAGAGAGGCGGAGGAGTGAAAACGATTGAACATGATGGGTCCCTTGCTCGCTGTGCTCACCCGCACAGCGTGTTTTTAGTGACCGGGCAGGGGCACACAAGGGAAACCCGTGGCTGAGCGCCACGTAACTTCTCCCTGCACATGCCCTCCGCATGCCGGTAATCCGTGGCTTTTCTAAGCCATCACTCTTAGGCCGGTCTCCGGGCTGACGAGCGAAAGGGGCCGCTTCACGTAAGCGTCGTACCTTTCCGAACGACCACCTTCCCATGCATAAGCACAGTGGCGTCTCTAGCCGTTCTTATCTCGATCACCGTTGCGGGGGCAGCGTTGGATTCACGAAAAACGTTCACCAACTTCCCGTTTAACTGATGGCGTTAGTGCCACCAGCACCTGAGAGTGCGCGTAAACTAGCAACTTGTTAGGGGTTGGTCAATTTGCCGCCTCGCCTTTCAGCGCCCGCACCAGGCCGTGGCGCACGTACCATACGTGCTCGGCGTGGGCGGCAGCGTCTTGAGTGAACCAGCCGCTCAAATCACGCAGGCGGCGCTGTTCGCGGGCTACGGGCACCAGACCGCGCCCCAATTCGTTGGCGATGATCACCAGCGTCACATGATCCGCGGCCGCGGCTAACGACAGCCGCTGTAAATCTTCTCTCCACTGGGCGCGCCATTCGTCGCTGCTAAAGTCGGAATCCAGCGCGGCGGTGAGCCACTCGAAGAGGCCATGAAGCACCAGCGGCGTGTTGGGCAACATGACGTGAGAGACTTCGTGAAGGCGCTGACCGGGGGCTAACCGCCACCACACTGCGCCGGGAAAGCGTTGTTTTACAGCGTCGCGCTTACCTGCGCTGGCACCGCCGATGAACAGTTGCATTGCCATTCTCCTTTTCCATCCTCACCTGCTTGAAACGCGAGCTGCCAGCGCCGTCCTTGGGCTTGATGAACGATCCCCTCCCAAAAATCGAGAGTTTCAAAGCGGCGGCGTAGCTCACGAATGACGCCGCCGTGAGTGACCACCAGCACTTTTTGATAACCGTGTTGTTGGGTGTGTGCCGCTACATCGTCGAGCCACGCATCCAGCCGTTCACGCAGTTGACCAGAGGACTCCCCGCCCGGAATTTGCAGCTCTCCGGCGCTATCTATCCAGGCGCGATAGTGCGGCAATTCTTTTAATTCATCGTAAACCTTGCCTTCGTACTCGCCAAAGTCGAGCTCCCGCAGGCGTGGCTCCACATACACGGGAATGCCCGGTTTAGCCGCCTGCGACCAAGCCAGGGTTTCCTGGCAGCGGCCTAGGTCGCTGGCATAAATGGCGTCGAAACGTTCGTCGGCCAGGGCCGCGCGCAGCGCTAGAAGCCCCTCCTCCGCATCGGGAAACAGTAGCGGAATGTCCCGCTGGCCCTGGTAACGGCGCTCTAGATTCCAGGCAGTGATACCGTGACGAACTGCCACCAGCTCCACATTAAGATCAGTAGCCAAAGCTCTCCTCCTTCGATGGTGGCACCGACCATATCCCCGTTGATGCCGTTAAATAAGCGCAGCAGCGCTAAGCGCGCCAGCGTGACCCAACACACCACCCCTAGCAGCCACAGCGCTGCCGACGGCCATGGCATGGCGAGCGGTAGCAGCGGCAAAAGCGCCAAACCAACGTCGCGGCGACCCAACGACTGCTGCCAGCTCCACGCCAGGCCCCGTGAGTGGGCGCATGGGGTCAATATAAGTAGCGCGACTCCCGCCCAGCGCCCCAGCGCGGGCACGACCATCAGCCACCACAGTGGCGCGTGATACTGCAGCAGCGCCCAGAGCAACACGCCCTTCCAGGCCAGCAAAAACAGCAGCGCGAGCATACCGAAGCTGCCGATTTGCGGGTCTTTCATGATCTCCCAGCGCCGTTTAAGAGGCTGGTTGCTGCCCAGCGCATCGGCCAGATCCATCACGCCATCCAGATGCAACCCACCCGTGACGCCGACCCACACGCTGAGCAGTATCAGCGCGCTTATGGGCGTGGGAGTGTGCGCGTGTTCCAGCAGTAACGCGGCTAGCGCGAGCAGGCCGCCGATGAGCAGGCCGACGAGCGGATAGGCGCGAATGGCCCAGCGGCGGGTGTCAGGCGTCCAGGGGCAGGCCACCGGAATGGGCAATCGTGTCAAGAACTGCAGGGCCAGCAGCCCACCGTAAAGGACGTTATTCACGTATTCGCGACCGCCTTCCAATCGACGCCCTGGCCGGCCACCACTTCGACCACCCGCTCCGCCTCGGCGGCCAGCCAGCGATGCAGCATTTGCAGAAATTCGACATAGCGCAGTGTATAGGGGTCGTTGGGTAGCGGCGCTTCGTTCAGATCGTTGGAAACGATGACGAGGGTAATGTCTCGCGCCCGGGCATCCTGAAGGCAGCGTACCAGCAGCGCGAACCCCTCGGTCGTGGAGAGCGGATCGCTCTCATCGGCGTCGGCATTGAACATGACTTGGCTCGCCCAGAGGGTAAGGCAATCCAGTAGGGCGGCATGGCCGTTAGGTACTTGCGCGATGGCTTGGTCGATGGCCAGCGGTGCCTCCAGCGTCACCCATGCAGACGGCGCACCGTCTGCCTCTCGCTCGGCTTGGTGACGTGAGACCCGCTCGGCCATCTCGTCGTCGTATATGTCAGCGGTGGCCACGTAAAAACACGGTTTGCCGTTGGCGGCTTGCAGGACGCACTGTTCAGCGACGTGACTCTTACCGGAGCGTGCGCCCCCACTAACGAACACAATCATGTAACACCTTTAACAATCGATCATTTGCCGAGCCATCGCGCACGGCCAGCCGCAGCCAATCACCGTCGAGCGCTGCAAAGCTGTAGGTATGCCGCGCCAGCATACCGTGATGCAGCAAGCGTTCAAGCAGCAGCACGCTGGAAAGCCCGCGCTGGCACAACGCTGGACCTGGCCGCACCAAATAAAAGCAGCTATGGCTGGGCACCACGGTAAGCCCTGCCTCTGCCAGCGCTTGCCCCATGCGCGGCTGTTCGCGCGCCAGCCACTGCCGCGTGCGCTGGGCAAAGGCCGTATCCGCCAACAGCGGTGCCACCAGCTCGGCAGCGAGGTGATTCACGCTCCAGGGCGGCTGATGGCATGCCAGGGCGGCAACGCGCTCGGCACTCGCCAGCACGTATCCCAGGCGTAGCCCGGGCAGCGTGTAAAATTTGGTCATGGAGCGCAGCAGCACAAGCTGCGGGTAGTAGGCTAGCAGCGGCGTGAGTGGCTCGGCATCGAGGGCGAGATCGATAAACGCTTCATCCACCACTAGCGTTGCCGTGGTGGGCATGCACGAGAGCAAACGCTCAATTTCTGTAGCGGAAATCAGCGTGCCGGTGGGATTATTGGGGCGGCATAGAAAGATCACGTCTGCTTGGAGGACACCCTCGTCGAGCGCTGCCACTTGCAGACCGAAACAAGGTGCCTCAAGGGCAGTTTCCGTTACCACTAGCCGATGCGCTGCGCAGGCCCTGGCATACTCACCAAAGGTGGGTGTTATGATCAGCCCGCGCTGGCCTGCATGAAGGGCAGCGGCTAAAAAAATGGCGTCTGCCCCGCCGTTGGTGAGCAGCACTTGCTCCGGCGCTACGCCCTCATGTTCGGCAATGGCTTGCCGCGCGGCGCGGTAGCTGGGCTCCGGGTAGCGGCTTAACCCGCTAAAACGTTCAACCAACCAATCCGCCACCCAGGGCGGCGGCCCCAGCGGGTTGAGGTTCGCGCTCACATCCTCGACCGGGTGATCGGCAGGCAGCCCAAAGCGCGCCAGCAGCGCCGCTGCGTCGCCGCCGTGGTCTGGCCAGGGAGCCGTCGTCATCGCAGCCCCCAGAGAAGCGCCAAGAGCGCGCTCACCGTGAAGAACAGTAGCCACCCGCCGTGCATCAGCCGTAACGTCGCCACGATATGACGGACATCGAGCGGCATACATGCGCTTCCCAGCGTCGCTCTATGAGACGCCACGCCCTGATACATATTAGTGCCGCCTAGCTGCACGCCCAGCAGATTCGCTACCATCGCTTCCGGCCATCCGGCGTTGGGACTGGGGTGGCGCGGCGCCTCCCGGCAGGTGGCGGCCAGCGCGCCTCGCCAGCGTGATACGGTGACGCCTCGCCCTATCAAGCCGCTGCCCGCTAGCCATAAACAGAGCGCCGTCAGCCGAGCGGGCAGCCAGTTGGCGATATCGTCGAGCTTGGCGGACGCGTAGCCGAAATCCGCGTAGCGCTCGTTGCGATAGCCCACCATGGAATCGAGCGTGTTGATCGCTTTGTACGCTAGCGCCAGGGGCGCGCCGCCGATAACGGCAAACAGCAGCGGCGAGGTAATGCCATCCACGGTGTTCTCGGCAATGGTCTCTACCGCACCTCGTGTGATCTCGGGTTCATCCAGTGAGTCGGTATCGCGACCTACGACCATCGACAGCGCATGACGAGCGGCGGCCAGATACCCTTGGGCTAGGGGTTGCGCGATGGCTTTCCCGGCCTCGGCGAGACCTTTGATCGCCAGCGTGGTGGCCAGTAGCCAAAGCTCGGCGGCGAGGCCTAGCCAAGGGTGAAGCTGGGTCAGCAGGGCCACCACCAGCCACGCGGCGGTGAACGTGCCCAGTACGATCACCGCCGTCAGTAAAAAGCCCATTGCGCGGCGGTACTGGGCGCTGCCGTGGTTCCAGCGCCGCTCCAGGGCGCTGATGCCCCGACCGATGATCACCACCGGATGCGGCAGCGCGCGGGGGTCGCCCACGATGAGATCGAGCACGATGGCCAATGCGACAAGCGTCACTGAGGCGGGCAGCAGGCTCATACTCCGCCGCTGCTCACGCCCGCCTTCGTAAAGGTAGCCATGTCGCTGAGCATTGAGGCGGCGGCCTGTACTAGCGGGAACGCCAGCACGGCGCCGCTGCCCTCCCCCAGACGCATACCCAGGGCCAGAAGCGGCTCGGTTTCTAGTGCCGCAAGCGCGGTGGCATGGCCAGGTTCTTCGGAGCGATGACCAAAGATGAGATAATCGCGCACCGCCGGAGATATGCGACACGCCGTCAGCGCAGCCACGGTGGCGATGAAGCCATCGACGATGGCGGGTAGTCGATGGGCGGCAGCGGCCAAATAGGCCCCCGTCATGGCGGCAATCTCCAGCCCGCCGAGTTTGCTGAGTACGTCTAAAGGATCGTCGGCGTTGGCTTGGCGGGCGTGTAGCGCCTGCTCGATCACCGCCGCCTTGTGCGCTTGCTGGGCGCTGCTTATCCCGGTCCCCGCGCCGACCACCGACGCCACCGGCACCTGGATGAGCGCCGCCAGCATGGCGCTGCTGGCGGTGGTGTTGGCAATGCCCATTTCACCGACGATGATGCTCCTCGCGCCCTGACCCGCCAAACGCTCTACCGTGTCGGCACCCACACCAATGGCGCACAGCGCCTCCTCTCGGCTCATGGCGTCTTCCCGCACCATGTTCGCCGTACCGGCGCGCACCTTGGCACCGACCACGCTCGGCAGTGACAGCGGTGACGCCACCCCTACATCGACCACGTCGACCTGAGCGCCCATCTGACGAGCGAAGACATTGATGGCCGCTCCCCCCTGGGCGAAATTCGCCACCATCTGAGCGGTCACTTCCTGGGGAAACGCCGACACCCCCTCGTCGGCCACGCCGTGGTCGGCAGCAAACACGGCCACGCCCGGCGGAGAGACGCGGGGTTTGCGCTGGCCGGTGATGGCACTCAACTGAATGGCGAGCGTTTCGAGCCGGCCTAGACTGCCGGGGGGTTTGGTCAGCGTATCGAGATATGCCCGGGTGCGCTCCCCCTCGGCGCTATCTACCGCGCGAATGCGCGCCAGGAGTGACTGAAGTCGCTGTTCGGCGGTCGGCTCGTTGTCCATCACAATTCTCCACAGGCTGGTGGCGCAGGATAGTAGCAAAACCAGGGCTGCTATACTTGCGCATTAACCATGAAACAGGCGCTTGCACGCCGTTTTTTTCTATCATTCATCAAAGCATCATGCGCGACGGCGATAGTTGTTAACCATTAGGGTAATAAAACTACAACTTAAGCTATAAATAGCGATTTTATTGCCGTAAAGTCTCTTATATCGACGCCATAAGATGTAAAATAACTACAAACTTGACTCACCGTCTCGACACATGCAGAGGTCCCTATGCCTGGTTCAACACCCGCTACACTCAATCCTACGGTTGCCGAGGTTACCCAACGCATTCGTGAGCGCTCTGCCGAGCGACGCGCCCTGTATGAGCGCCGCATGGCAGACCAGCACAAACGCGGCGTGCATCGCGCCGAACTCTCTTGCGGCAACCTCGCCCACGGTTTTGCTGCCTGTAGCGTGCAGGAAAAAGACTCCCTGAAGCTGATGAACAGCGCCAACCTGGGGATCATTTCTGCCTACAACGATATGCTCTCGGCCCACCAGCCGTTCGAAACCTTCCCGGAAACCATCAAAGCGGCCGCCCGCGCCATGGGCTCTACCGCCCAGTTTGCCGGTGGCGTGCCCGCCATGTGCGATGGCGTGACCCAAGGCCAGCCGGGCATGGAACTCTCGCTGTTCTCCCGCGATGTGATTGCCATGGCCACCGCCGTGGGCCTATCGCACAACATGTTCGATGCCGCGCTTTACCTCGGCGTGTGCGATAAAATTGTCCCTGGCCTGTTCATCGGCGCGGCGCGCTTTGGTCACCTGCCCGCCATGTTCGTACCCGCAGGCCCGATGCCCAGCGGCCTGCCGAACAAAGAAAAAGCGCGCATTCGCCAGCTCTACGCCGAAGGCAAAGTGGGGCGCGAGGAGCTACTGCAGGCGGAGTCCGACTCTTACCACAGCCCCGGCACCTGCACCTTCTACGGCACCGCTAACTCCAACCAGCTAATGATGGAAGTGATGGGCCTGCACCTGCCGGGCACCTCGTTCGTCAATCCTGGCACCGAGATGCGCGAAGCGCTGACCCGCTACGCCACTGAACAGGCCATTCGTAACACCGAACCTGGCGGCGAGTACCGTCCGTTCTATAAGCAGATCGACGAGCGCGCCATCGTCAACGCCGTGGTCGGTCTGCTGGCCTCCGGCGGTTCCACCAACCACACCATGCACCTGATTGCCATGGCGGCAGCGGCGGGCATTACGCTGAACTGGGATGACTTCACCGACCTGTCAGCGGTCACCCCCAGCCTGATGAAGGTGTACCCCAACGGCCAGGCAGACATCAACCACTTCCAGGCAGCGGGCGGCATGAGCTACCTGTTCCGCGAACTGCTAGGCGCGGGCCTGCTCCATGGCGATATTCCCACCGTGTTTGGCACCGACCTGACCGCTTACACCCAAGAGCCCTTCCTGGAAGATGGCAAAGTGGTATGGCGCGAAGGTCCGGAAAAGAGCCTGGACGAAGAAGTGCTGCGCCCGGTCGCTACACCCTTCGCCCCCACCGGCGGCCTAACCGTGATGAAAGGCAACCTGGGCCGCGGCGTGATCAAGGTCTCGGCGGTAGCCGAAGAGCACCGCATCGTCGAAGCGCCGGTGAAGATCTTCGAAGACCAAAACGAAATGAAAGCGGCGTTTGAGTCGGGCGAGCTGGACCGCGACGTGATCGTGGTGGTTCGCTTCCAAGGCCCCAAAGCCAACGGCATGCCCGAGCTGCACAAACTGACGCCGTTCCTAGGCGTGCTCCAGGATCGCGGCTTCAAGGTTGCCCTCGTCACCGATGGCCGCATGTCTGGCGCATCGGGCAAAGTGCCCGCCTCCATCCACATGAGCCCAGAAGCGCTGGACGGCGGCCCGCTGGCCAAGCTGCGCGATGGTGACGTGGTACGCCTGGATGCCAACGCCGGCACGTTGGAAGCCAAAGTAGACGCCGCCACCTGGGCCGAGCGTGAACTCGTCGTTGCCAATCTAGACCACTACCATGTGGGCCTGGGCCGCGAGCTGTTCTCTGGCTTCCGCCACCTCGCCATGCGCGGTGAAGAGGGTGCAGGTTCTCTGGGCGGCTTCGAAGCCGACGATCTCGCTCGTCAAGAAGGTCAGATTTTTCAAGAGGACGCCTGATGCGACCGGCATTAATCGGGGACATTGGCGGCACGAATGCTCGCCTGGCGTTGGTCACGCCGGGCGAGGTCACGCCCCACGACATTCTTAACCTACCCTGCGCCGATTACCCCGGCGTGATCGAAGCGATTCAGGACTATCTCGCACGGGTGGGCGCAACCGGCGACAACGCGCCCAAAGAAGCTTGTTTGGCGTTCGCCTGCCCGGTGCACGCCGAGCGGGTAAAGATGACCAACAACCATTGGGACTTTATGAAAAGCGACGTTCAGCAGGCGCTGAATCTGTCGCTGTTTAAAGTCATCAATGACTTCACCGCCCAAGCGCTGGGCGTTCCCCACGTGGGGGAAGATAACCTGGTGGAAGTGCAGCCTGGGGAAGCCCAGTCGCACTCTACCCGCTTGGTCATCGGCCCCGGTACGGGCCTGGGCGTTGCCGGCGTGTTCCCCGGCCAGCATGCCTGGATTCCGCTGCCGACCGAGGGCGGCCACGTTACCTTTGCGCCTACCGACACCACCGAACGCGCGCTGCTGGACGTGTTCTTACAGCGCCACCAGCGGGTGAGCGTCGAGCGCATTCTGTGCGGCCAGGGGCTGCTAGAGCTATATCAAGCCCACTGCACCCTGGAAGGCCAAACGCCGCGCTGCGAGACCCCCGCCGAGGTGACTCAAGCGGCCAACCAGGGCGATGCCCTGGCAACGGCTACCCTGCTGCGCTTTTTGAAAATTCTCGGCGACGTGTGCGGCGATGCCACCCTGACCATGGGCGCCCGCGGCGGCGTGTATCTCTGCGGCGGCATTCTGCCCCGCCTGTTGGACTGGCTGCCCAAGTGCGAGCTTCGCGCAAGCTTTGTTAATAAAGGGCGCATGGGCGCGTACAACGCCGATATTCCTGTGTGGATCGTGACGCACCCATGGACCGGCCTGCTGGGTGCCGCCGAAGCGCTGCATAACGAAGAAGTCTTTTAATTGATGGGAAACGCCATGGCTGCTGTTACGTTCGACGTGCCGTTTGTACTCGGCATGATGCGCCTGCATGAAGCGCAAGAGATGCACCAAGCGAGCCATTTGGCCGATTGGATCGAAGCTCGCTTAGAACAGGGCTTGCACTGGTTCGACCATGCCGACATTTATGGCAACGGAGCGTGCGAAACGCTGTTTGGCCAAGCGCTGCGCGCCCGCCCGGCACTGGCTAAGCGGCTGAATGTCGTCACCAAAGCCAGCATCGCCAACGACAACCCGGCACCGGGTTCCGGCAAGGTCAAGCACTACAATGCCAGTCCGGAGTACTTAGGCCGCGCCATTGACGATGCGCTGGGCCGTTTGGGCGTCGAGCGCCTGGACCACTTTCTGATTCACCGCCCGGACCTGCTGATGGATGCCGCTGCCACGGGTCGCGCGCTGGATGATGCCATCGAGGCGGGCAAAATTGGTGCGGCGGGTATTTCCAACCATCTGCCCAGCCAGTGGCGCAGGCTGCAACGCCATATGCACCACCCGCTTCAGGCCAACCAGATCGAACTCTCCATTACCCATAGCGCGCCGCTGTTTGACGGCAGCTTTGATGACCTGGGTGCCGATGGCCATGCGCCCATGGCGTGGTCTCCGCTGGCGGGCGGCCAACTGATGCAGGGTGAAGTGAGCCGTGTGCTGAACCGTTTAGCAGGCGAGCTTAACAGCACCCCCGGCGCGCTGGCGCTGGCATGGCTGCGCACCCTGCCCGGCCGCCCGGCACCGGTGGTGGGCAGCGTGAAACCGGAGCGTATTGCCGACATGCTGAACGGCCCGGAAACGCTGCCCAGAGAAGCCTGGTATGAACTGCTGGAGGCCGCCCGCGGCCACTGCGTCGCTTAGGCTCGCCACCCACTCAACATGAATGCTAATAATGACAAGGAACGACCTATGACGCCGGTGATTGCTTTCGGTGAAGCCTTGATTGATATGCTTTCGAGCCGCTTGGGCGATAACACAGGGCCGGAAACCTTTACCCCCTACGCTGGCGGTGCGCCCGCCAACGTGGCGGTGGCCTGCGCACGGCTGAACGTGCCTAGCCAGTTTTTGGGGATGGTAGGTGACGATACTTTTGGGCACTTTCTAATACGTGAGCTGAAAAGCCACGGCGTAGATACCCAGGGCGTGGTACTCACCAAAGAGGCGCGCACGGCGCTGGCGTTTGTGTCTCGCGACAGCAGCGGCGAGCGCACCTTCGACTTCTACCGCCCACCGGCCGCCGACCTGCTCTACCGCCTGGAGCATCTGCCCCACGGCGTGTTCGAACAGCCCGCCATTGTGCACCTGTGCAGCAATAGCCTGACCGACCCCGAGATTGCCGAGACCACTCTCGCTATTGCCGCCATGGCCAAGCGTGCAGGCTGCCTTGTGAGCGTGGATGCCAACCTGCGCCACAACCTATGGGCAGAGGGCGCTGCGGACACCTGGCTGGTCACCGAACTGATCGACAGTGCCGAGCTGGTGAAAGTATCTCTCGAAGAGCTGGACTACCTGCGCGGCGACCACCCCAAAGAGGCGTGGCTCGCCGAGCGCATGGCCGCAGGAGTCAAAGTGGTGGTCGTTACCGATGGCCCCAACGATGTCGTGCTCAAAGGCATCGGCATTGACCAAACCGTGACGCCGCCCAGCGTCACGGCGGTGGACACCACCGCCGGTGGCGATGCCTTCATTGGCGGATTGCTCGCGGAGCTCTCCCGCTACGGCATCAGCGAGAGCTGGCACCAGGACAGCGCGTTTCTCACCCGCGCGGTGGACATTGCCTGCCGCTGCGGCGCCCACGCGGTCACCCGCCCCGGCGCGTATGCCGCACTGCCCACCCACGCTGATATTGAAGCCCTGCGCAGTTCGGCAGGCTAGCGCTCAGCGTCGTCGAGTTCGCTACTCGGCGACGCTTTGGGTCACCCCTTCCGCCACATCCACCCGCCCGCTGACGACTTCCAACGTAACCGGTTGACGGCGATGATCGACAAAGCTCACCTGGGTGATGCAGCGCTGCTCGGTAGCTCCTTCGATCAACATTTCCAGCGTGCCGTGATCACACCACCACCTCACCGTCACCGTTAACCCATCGACGCTGCCCGCCACGTGATCACAGGCAAAGTGCTCATCGAACGCGGCCTGACCGTTACTCCCTTGACGCTCATAGTGTAGCGACGTTGTTGATTCACCTGCGGTCAGCCACAGCCGCTGCTGATAGCCCTGCTGCAGCGATAGCGCCAGCCTTGTGCCTGCTTTAAGCACCAGCATCAGTTGGCCGTAAACCGCCGCGCCCTCTGGCAAGGCAATACAGTGCTCCCCTACCGTTTGCAGCGAGCGAGGCGATAGGCGGTGAGGGGCGCTGAGTGCTTGACCTGCTTCGCGAGCAAAACGCTGATGTAACCGCACCCCACGAGAAGTCGCACGCAGCGTCAGCTCTCGCGGCAGGCTCATGGTGCCTCGCCAGCCCGTTTCGGGGGCATGGTTGGCGTACTGCCAGTTGTTCAACCACGCCAGCGCAAGCTGCCGCCCGGGGGTATTCGACCAGCTCTGCACCGCATAGAAATCCCGCCCTTCATCCATCATCAGCACAGTGTCGGGCGTGTTCGCATTGCTAAAACACTGGCCGTCAAAGTCGCCTATAAAATACTGGGTGAACGAGCCAAACGGGTTATCCGGCGTGGCGCCAATGCCTACCACCAGCACCCAGCGCGTGGCGGGCTCATCCGGCCCAGCGCCGTCCACCGGCAGCTCAAACAGATCCGGACACTCCCAGGGGTGCTGGGTATGCGCGCCCTCGCCTTCGCCAAAGGCGCTAGCAAACTGCCACTCCAGCAGGTTATGGGAGGTATAGAAGTGAATCTCCTGCCCACAGGCCAGCGCCATTACCCAGCGCTGGCTAGGGCCATGCCAAACCACTTTAGGGTCGCGGAAATCTTTAAACCCAGGCGGCGGCAGAACCGGATTCCCCTCGTAACGCTGCCAGGTACGGCCCTTATCGCGGCTATACGCCAAGCACTGGGACTGCTGGTAATCCTCCGGGTCATCAGAGAACACCCGGTGGCAGGTGTAAAACGCCAGGAGCCCCGGCTGGCCGTCAAACAGCCCTGTGACATCGTGCTCATCCACCACGGCGCTACCCGAAAAGCAGGCACCCTCTTCGTTGGGTGCCAGCGCAATGGGTAAATGCTGCCAGTGGCACAGGTCACGACTGACCGCATGCCCCCAGTGCATTGGCCCCCAAACGGTGCTGAACGGGTGGAACTGATAAAACAGATGGTACTCGCCCTCGAAAAATACCAGCCCATTGGGGTCGTTCATCCACCCCATCGGCGGGGCAAAATGCACCGCCGGGCGCTGGGGTTCAAAATCCGCTAACGTCATGCTTAAACCCTAACTTAATCGTTTAAGTTAGCGTATCACGATGCTTGCTTTTAAGCCTTCATCCAATAGCCGCACAGGCGACTATTGGCTGACTTGTTAAAATGTCAGACATTTAATAGACTTTTTTCAAAGACTATTTCAAAGAGAGTTATCCATGTCGCTGAATGCTTTACCGCCTCACTCCGGCGGCGCCATTCATCTAGCGCGCCTGCTGGCCAGAGCGCTGTTGGCGGGTACATGGCAGCCAGGCGAGCTGTTCCCCAAAGAGATGGATATCAGCAACCACTTTGGCGTCAGCCGTAATCAAGTCCGCAACGCCCTAGCCAGTTTGACGGCTGCCGGGCTTATAGAGCGTACGGCAGGCAGAGGAACGCAAATTCGACAAATGAGCGATTGGCACTTGCTCGACCCGCTGATGAGCGAATGGATGACTGGGCTCACCAACCTAGATCCCGAGCTGATTCGCGCCATTTACGCCTTTCGTTTTTCGGCGGAACCGGTCGTGGCCAGTTTGGCGGCACTAGCCGCCAGCGAAGAAGATCTTGATCGTTTGCGAGCCGCTTTTGAAGGCATGAAGCAAACGGCAACGGACCCGGCGGACCGCCATCAGCACGCGGAATACGACGTGATGTTCCACGATGCCACCTACAGCGCTAGCCACAACCTTGTATGGCGGCAAATGGGGCACCTGTTACGCCCCTCAATCATGGCGTTGGTGCACGGCTCCCAACACCAAACCAGCACGCTTGATGACAGCTTAGCTAGGCACCAGGCCGTTTTAGACGGCATCGTCCATCGTGACCCGGAAGCCGCAGCGGCGGCGGCCAAAGAAGTCCTGCGCCGTACGGCAATCGATTTAGGCATCGTCAACGAACCTTCCTTCACTCATTAATCACTTATCTGCTAGCAAAGGTAGAAGATCGATGAAAATTACCCGTTTAAAAACCTGGCAAGTGCCGCCCCGCTGGCTTTTCCTCAAAATCGAAACTGATGAAGGTTGCTACGGCTGGGGCGAGCCGGTCATTGAAGGGCGTGCCGCCACGGTAGAAGCCGCCGTGCACGAGCTAGCCGACTACTTGATTGGTCAAGACCCTCACCGGATCGAGCACCTATGGAACACCATGTATCGCGCGGGGTTCTACCGCGGCGGCCCGATTCTAATGAGCGCCATTGCAGGGATCGACCAAGCGCTATGGGATTTAAAAGGTCGCGATCTGGGCGTGCCCGTCCATCAACTCTTGGGCGGTGCCGTGCGCGATAAGATGCGGATGTACGCCTGGACCGGGGGCGACCGCCCAAGCGATGTGGGCGCGGGTGCTAAAGCCCTGGTAGATAAAGGGTTCACCGCTTTCAAAATGAACGGCACGCCCGAGCTGCAAATCGTCGACTCCCATCGCAAAGTGGATGAAGCGGTCGCCCGAGTCGCAGAAGCGCGGGACGCGGTAGGGCCCGACGTGGGAATCGGCATCGACTTTCATGGCCGCGTACATCGGCCAATGGCGAAAGCGCTGCTACGCGAACTGGAGCCGTTTCACCCCATGTTTGTTGAAGAGCCCGTGGCTCCCGAACATCTGCCCTGCTTAAAAGATATCGCCGGAGGCCTTGGCTACCCGCTAGCCACCGGCGAGCGCTTGCACACCCGCTTTCAGTTCCGCGACCTGCTGGCAGACGGCATGATCGATATCGTGCAACCCGACATTTCCCACTGCGGCGGTATTAGCGAAGGGCTAAAAATTGCGGCGCTCGCCTCTTCTTACGACGTTGCCCTAGCCCCCCACTGCCCGCTGGGCCCTCTTACCTTAGCCGCCTCTCTGCAGTTGGATGCGGTGAGCCATAACGCCTTTATCCAGGAACAAAGCATGGGGATCCACTACAACCAGGGCAACGATGTGCTGGACTACCTCGTGGATAAAACGGCGTTAGCCATTGAAGACGGCTTTTGTGCCATTCCCCAAGGCCCCGGGTTAGGCGTGGAAATCGATGAAGCCTTTGTTGAAGAGCGGGCCAAAACCGGACACCGCTGGCGCAACCCCGTGTGGACCCATGAAGACGGCTCAATCGCCGAGTGGTAACCCTTCGCTAGCAAATGGAGAGCAGCATGAGCGACCCGTTGAACACTTTGTTATTTAAAGACTTAGCTGGCAAAAGCGTGTTTATTACCGGCGGCGGTAGCGGTATCGGTGCCGCACTGACCGAGGGCTTCCTAGCCCAAGGGGCAAAGGTAGCGTTTGTAGGGCTGACGGACGCCAGTGAATTTTGCACTGCCATGGAAGCGACCTACGGCGTTCGCCCGCTATTCATCAAGTGCGACATTCGTGATGTCGAGGCGCTTAACAGTGCCATCGAGCAAGCCCGCCAAGCGCATGGCCCCATCAGCGTCTTGGTCAACAATGCCGCGCGGGACACCCGTCACCGGCTTGATGAGTGGAGCGTGGCGCAGTGGGACGAATCCATTGCTACCAATCTGCGCCCGCACTTTTTCACCGCCCAGGCGGTGGCGCCGGATATGCGCGCGCTAGGCGGCGGTGCCATTATCAACCTCTCCTCTAACAGCTATTTGCTCGGGTTGAGCGGCTACCCCACCTACGTGACTGCCAAAGCGGGCATCATGGGGCTCACCAAAGCGCTTGCCCGGGAGCTTGGCCCCGACAGCATCCGGGTTAACTGCCTGATTCCAGGCTGGGTGATGACCGAGCGCCAGAAAGAACTCTGGGTAAACGATGCCGACCTTCAAGAGTGTCTGGATCAGCAGTGTTTGAAAGAGGCGATTCCCGTCGATGACATGATCGGGCCCTGCCTGTTTTTGGCCTCTAACGCATCGCGCATGATGACCGGGCAAGAGCTCATCGTGGACGGAGGGCGCGTATGAGCAGCGCCCTCGATCAACGCCTAGCCTGGGTTGCCGCAGATTGGGGGTCCAGCAATCTTCGCGTCTGGGGGCTGGACCAGCACGATCAAGTCATTGCCCAGGCCAGTAGCGATAAGGGAATGCTCGCGTTAATCCCAACTCAGTATGAGGCTGAGTTACTGCGCCTGATTGCCGACTGGCTGCCCGCGAACCGCCAGGTGGATGTGGTGGTGTGCGGTATGGCGGGGGCACGCCAAGGCTGGCTGGAAGCCGCCTACCTACCAGTGCCCACGCCCCTTCATCAGCTGGGCATGGGAGCGGTGACGCCTCAACTGGCTAGCCAGCAGCTGCGCGTTTATTTACTCCCCGGCTTGAGCCAAACCCGCGCCAACGCTACCCATTTCGATGTCATGCGCGGCGAAGAGACCCAACTGGCGGGCTTGCTGGCTGATCACCCCCACTTTTCAGGCCTCGCCTGCCTGCCCGGCACCCACTCCAAATGGGCACACTTAGAAGCGGGAACGGTTGGTAGCTTCAGTACCTACCTAACAGGGGAGCTTTACCAGTTGCTGGCGCGTCAGTCGGTGTTACGGCACTCCATCGGCAGCGACGACCTGGATGATGAGATGGGTCGTGACGCCTTCATGACAGCAGTGCGTGAGAGCTATGAGGCACCAGACGCCTTTAGCAGCCGCCTGTTTGGCCTACGCGCACAGGACTTGCTGGACCCCAAACTGCCCAGCGATGCCCCACGACACAATCTCCTAGCGGCAAGGCTCTCGGGCTTGGTGATTGGGTTAGAACTCGCCGGTGCATCCCGCCAGTACGCGTCAGATGCCCCCATTGCGCTGATTGGCAATCACGCCCTTTGCCAGCGCTACACGTTGGCATTAGACACCATCGGCCGCCCTACTCAGCATCTGGACGGCAGCACCGCCGTACTGGCAGGCCTAAGCCTCGCCCACCATGCGCTTAAGGAAACGGCTTAACGCCGCCCCTGCTGGCCGAACCGATATATGGAGAAATCGCCTATGTCACTGCCCTTAATCGGTATTCTGCGTGGGGTCACACCCACCGACGTTGTTGAGATTGCAGACGCGGTGCTTGCCGCTGGGATTACTCAGATTGAAGTGCCGCTGAACTCCCCCGAACCGTTAGACAGCATCCGTTTACTGGTGGATGCCTTTGGCGAACGCGCCGTAATTGGTGCCGGAACGGTCTTAACCACCGCTCAAGTGCGGGATGTTCACGCCGCTGGGGGCCGTTTGATCGTATCGCCCAACTGCCGCCCTGCTGTCATCGAAGAAACCCATCGGCTTGGCATGGCCAGCTGGCCGGGCATCGTCACCCCCTCTGAAGCGTTCGATGCATTGGACGCCGGCGCTACCGGGTTAAAACTATTTCCAGCGGTCCAGGTGGGTCTAGAAGGCATGAAAGCAGTCCGCGCGGTACTGCCCAAAGGGACGCTGCTATACGCCGTGGGCGGCGTAGGGGTAGATAACTTTGCCGAGTGGCGCACTGCTGGCGTGGACGGAGCGGGCCTTGGCAGCGCGCTGTATAAACCCGGCCAAAGCGCCGCTCAAGTGGGACAACAGGCACAGGCGCTGGTCGACGCTTGGCAGGCAGCGAGGCAGTGATGAGTCCAAACGAGCATACCCCAACCTGGCAAGCGGAGCTGGCCCTTGATTGCCGTTGCACGCTAGGCGAAGGCCCACAGTGGGACGCAGCGAACGAGCGGCTCTATTGGTGCGATATTCTTGAGCAGCGGCTGCACTGGCTAGCCCCTGCCAGCGGGAAGAGCGGCCAGTATGCGCTCGATCACAAAATCTCGTTGGCTACTCCGCTCAACACCGGCGGCCTGCTGCTAGTGGGCGAAGACCGCTTGAGCCACTTCGACCCGCACGGTGGAACCGTCACGCGGTGGGGAGATTTCGAGACCGACAATCCGATTACTCGCAGCAATGACGCCCGCGTGGATCGCCACGGCAGTCTGTGGCTTTCCAGCATGGGTAAGGCTGCCGAACCGGGGGCCGGGGCACTGTATCGCTTGCATCGCGGCGAACTGACACGCTTACGCACCGGTCTAACCATCCCCAATGCCCTCTGCTTCTCGGCAGACGGCCACTTTGCATGGTTTACCGATACGGCCACAAGTGTCGTGATGCGCTGGACGCTAGACAGTGAAGGCTGGCCCCTGGGCGACCCAGAGCCTTGGGCAGACTTCTCCTCTACCTTGGGCAATCCCGATGGCGCAGTCGTCGATAGCGAAGGCTGCCTATGGCTAGCGCTCTGGGGAGCTGGGCAGGTCGTGCGCTTGAACCCTGATGGCGACATCATTGGTCGCGTTGAGTTGCCTGTGAGCCAACCCTCGTGCCCGGCCTTTGCTGGTCCGGGACTGACGACGCTCTATATCACCACCGCGCAAGAAGGATTTAGTGCTGAGCAGTTGGCCAACGAACCCACCGCTGGCTCGCTTTACATGGTAGACACCGGTATTGCGGGGCTTGCAGAGCTGCCTCTACGCCTGACTTAACAAGCCAACAGCCTAAAACAGAAGGCCCCGCTAATCAGGCCCCGCTAACCTAAGCGGGGCCTGTTCGCTTTAGCGTTAAGCGTTGCCAATGCCAGATTTTAACCGGCAAAGCTGAGGTACATCACAATGACCAGCACCACCAACACAACCCCGGCAGGCACGGCGCCTTTCCAAGGCGTCAGATCCACATCGCCGCTATGCTCCTGAATCCAGTCGGTCTCGCGGGGGCGCAGTTTGCCGATGATCAGCATCACAGCCACCAGCAGCACAAACACCAGCGCCACGAAGTGGAACTCGTGCATTACCTGCGGCAGCAGCGTGAACGGCGGCACGAAATAGCCTGCCGCAATCAGCAAGCAGCCACCGACCAACGCTATCTTGGCCGCCATGGGCGGTACTCGCTTGGTTAACAGCCCCACCAGTACGACCGCCAGAATGGGGATGAAGTAGATTGCGTTCATCTTCTGCAGATAGCCGAACAGGCTCTCCTGACCCGCCAGCAGCGGCGCGATAATCATGGTAGTGACGGCCATGATCCAGCCAAACACCTTACCGGACTTCACCACCTGCGCTTCACTCGCGTCTTTATTTAATACGCCCTTATAAATCCCCAGACTGAAAATCGTCGTGGTACTGTTCAGTGCCGAGTTAAACGACGACAGAATGGCACCCACCATTACGGCGGCAAAGAAGCCGGTCAGGTAAGGAGGCAATACGTTAAATACCAGATGACCATACGCTTCGTCAGCACGTACGCCCTGATCGGCATACAAGTGATAAGCGATGATACCCGGCAGCACTAGATACAGCGGCCCCAGCAGTTTGAAGAGACCGGTCAGCAGTACGCCTTTCTGCCCTTCGGCTAGGTTCTTGGCGGCAAAGGTTCGCTGGATGATCTGCTGGTTGGTGCTCCAGTAGAAGAGGTTGATCAGGAAGACGCCGGTAAACAGGGTGAAGAACGGCACCTGCTGTTCAGGGCCACCAATCGAATTCAGCTTATCTGGGTCACTCTCTTTGAGAATATTCCAACCTTCCATCACGCCGCTGCCGTCACTGACCGCCTGCAGGCCGAAATAGACGATGACGAAACCGCCAATCAATAGCCCCACGCCATTCAGCGTGTCGGATACGGCGACCGTGCGCAGCCCGCCAAACAGGGCATAGATGGCCCCAATAATGCCAACAATCCATACCGTCAGCCAAAGCAGCGTGTTGGTCGACTCGATGCCTGTTAGCCCTTGAAGGTCGAGCATTCCCTGCAGGCCGATGGCGCCTGAATAGAGAATGATGGGTAGCAGAATCACCGCGTACGCAATTAGAAAAATGATATTGGTGATTAGCTGCGTCGTTTTATCGAACCGAATTTCGAGTAGCTGAGGCAGCGTCGCAATACCACTTTTCAAAAAGCGCGGAAGGAAAAATAACGCTAGGGCGACCAGAGCAATCACCGCCACGACTTCCCAGGCCATGACGCTTAACCCATCGGCAAACGCCGCACCGTTAAGCCCCACCATCTGCTCCGTAGAGAGGTTGGTCATTAACAGTGAACCCGCGATGAGCGGAAAGGTGAGCGTCCGCCCTGCTAGGAAATAGCCGCTAGTGCTGGAGTGGTCGTCGCGCCGAGTGATGCGCCACGTAATGAAGGCGACAAGCCCTGTGAAAAACAGGAACGACGCCAGGGTCAACATATGCATGCTCGCTTTCCTCTTTGTAGAAAGAACGCGTCATTTTCGAGACGCGCGCGAAATGTCTGACATATCGAAACCTCATCTTAGTTGACGCGAATATATCGACGTTATTCGTCTTTAGTTGTACTAAAGGAACACAAAAAAGCCCGAGCATGGCGACATGCTCGGGCAAACGTCTTGCTCACACGACCCGACATCAGTGAGGCAAGTAACGAGAGTGCTCGGTAAGGTGTTACCTATTAGTGATGAAAACGCTCCGCCGCTTGGCGGGCGAGTTCGCGGATGCCGTCCCAATCTTCGGCATCGACCATTGCTTTCGGCGTCAGCCAAGAGCCGCCGACACACATCACGTTGGGTAGTGATAGGTAAGATTCGGCGTTATCAACGGTGATACCACCTGTGGGGCAGAAACGCGCTTCGGGGATCGGTGCGCCGAACGCTTTGATCGCTTTGGCACCGCCGCTGGATTCCGCGGGGAAGAACTTGAAACGGCGGTAGCCGTACTGCCAGCCGGTCATCAGCTCAGAAATGGTAGACACGCCCGGCAGCATCGGTACGGGGCTCTCTACGCCATAGCGGTAAAGCGCTTCGGTGGCACCCGGCGTAACGACGAAATCAGCGCCAACTTGCTCAGCTTGACGGTACTGGGCAGGCGTGAGTACGGTGCCGACCCCAATGCTGGCGCCCGGTAGCGCCTCTTTCATGCGCTTGATGGCTTCCAGGGCACAGTCGGTACGCAGGGTAATTTCCAGCACGGTGAGGCCACCCTCAACCAAGGCGCGACCCAGCGGTACGGCGTCTTCCAGGCGCTCGATGGTGATCACCGGGATCACTTCGGCTTTCAGGCAAATGCTGTCCAGCTCGGCGGTGCGCGTTGAGGGTAGCTGTTTATCGATGGTCATGAGTGAGTCTCCAAGCAAATTGTTATTGGCGAAAGTGTAGCGTTAGGGCGCCCAGTAGATCGCCAGCGGGCAAGATAAGAACGCGCGGATGGGCAGTGTACGAACATCGTCACCATTTATGGCATTCGCCAATACGGCACGCTTATCGTCACCGGTAATATGTAGAATGTGGCGCTTCGCCTGATGCAGGCGGTCCGCCGAGAAGGTAATGCGCGGCTGCGGCTGGCTGGGGGTACGCACGGCCACTAGCGGCTCATCAGTAGAAAGCGCTAGGTCCAGCTCTTGGCTATCGGGGAACAGCGAGGCCGTATGGCCATCGCCGCCCATGCCTAAAATCACCACGCTCGCGGGCCAAGCAAGCCCGGCGGTCGCTTCTGCCACCGCTGCCACGCCCTCTTCCGGGGTGCCAGCGTCCGAGGTGAGCGGCACGAAGTTAGCCGCCGCCGCTGGGCCTTGCAGCAGGTTGTCGCGCACCAGCTTGGCATTGCTGTCACTGCTTTGCTCGTCGACCCAGCGCTCGTCGGCCAGGGTGATATCGACCCGCGCCCACTCTAGCGGCTTTTGCGCCAGCGCTTTGAAAAACGGCACGGGCGTTGAGCCACCGGAGACTACCAGCAGCGCACGCTTCTGGTGGGAAAGATCGTCGGCTAGCGCCTGATAGACGGCTTCCGCTAGCTGCTCGGCTAGCGCTTGACGTGCTTCACTCATGTTAATAATCCTCGTACCAGCTGCGGCCATCCTGGGTAATCATGGCAATGGAGGCGACCGGCCCCCAAGAGCCAGCTGGGTAGCGGCGCGGCGGCGTTTCGCGTGACTTCCAGCCATTGATGAGCTGGTCGCACCAGCGCCACGCGTGCTCTACTTCATCACGGCGAACGAACAGGTACTGCTGGCCTTTCATGACTTCCAGCAGCAGGCGCTCGTAGGCATCGGGAATACGCGATTTCGGGAAGGCGCTGTTGAAATCCAGGTGCAGCGGGCCAGGGCGTAGGCGCATGCCTTTATCCAGGCCGCTATCTTTAGTGAGCACCTGAAGGGCAATGCCCTCTTCCGGCTGCAGGCGAATGATCAGCTTGTTAGAGGCGATGCCACGCTGGTCCGGGTCGAAGATGTAGTGCGGCTGCTGGCGGAAGTGAATGACGATTTGCGAGAGTTTCTCCGGCATCCGTTTACCGGTGCGCAGGTAGAACGGCACGCCCGCCCAGCGCCAGTTGGCCACTTCGGTTTTCATGGCCACGAAGGTTTCGGTCTGGCTCTGGGTATTGGCCCCCTCTTCTTCCAGGTAGCCCGGCACGGATTGGCCGTCGCTGGTGCCCGCGATGTACTGGCCACGCACGACGTCACGTCCCAGCGATTCGCCGGTAAACGGTTTCAATGCCTTGAGCACCTTCACCTTCTCATCGCGGATGGCATCGGCATCCAGGTTCGAGGGCGGATCCATGGCGATCAGGCACAGCAGCTGTAGAAGGTGGTTCTGCACCATATCCCGCAGCTGCCCCGCATCGTCAAAGTAGCCCCAGCGCCCTTCGATACCGACTTTTTCGGCAACGGTGATCTCGACGTGGGAGATATGGTTCTGGTTCCACTGGGTGCCAAACAGCGGGTTGGCAAAGCGCAGGGCGATCAGGTTTTGAACCGTCTCTTTGCCCAGGTAGTGGTCGATGCGGTAAATACGCGACTCGGGGAACACGGCACCAATGGCGTCGTTGATCTCCTCGGAAGAGGCTAGGTCATAGCCAATCGGCTTTTCTACTACGACGCGGGTATCGTCATCGAGACTGTTGCTGGCCTGCAGATTGCGGCAAATGTCGCCATAGATGCGTGCCGCCACGGAGAGATAGACCACCATCGGGCGCTTGCTGCCCTCGCGCCACTGGCGAATGGCGTCATAGCCCTCAGCGTTGGCAAAGTCGAGCTTGAGATACTCTAAGCGGTTCAGGAACCGCTCCAGGCTCTCTTTATCCTGCTCGTCTTTTTTCAGGCGCTTTTGCAGCGCGCCGCTGACTAGCTGACGGAACGCGGCAGTGTCGTGCTCCTGACGCGCCAGCCCCATGATCCGCGTGCTTTCGGGCATCAAGCCTTCGCGGTCAAGATGATACAGTGCAGGAAACAGCTTGCGCATGGCAAGGTCGCCAAGCGCCCCAAAAAGCGCTAAATCAATAGCGTGATTCGGATCGCCCAGCGGGGCATGTGACTGGCTCATCTCAGCTCCTATTTATAATTAGGTCATCTAATGTAGTTAGATTACCTAAAATCTATCTGATGTGAGGCATTATACGCAATAATTCGTGTAATTTTACTACAAAATATTGTCGCCTGCTGCCCTTTCCGGTGCGTTTTACAGCGACGATGTCGCGCCCTGACCGCCTAAGCTTCTACCTTTACTCTACGCCCCTCGGATACGCCACCCCTCCTCCCCCCAAGGAGGAGGTGGCCTTGTGCGTAATTAGCGACGCTGACCGTGAACAAAGCGCGTCATGTGAGAACGCGCACGACAACAACAACGTCACAACGAGGTATGCACATCATGGCAATGGTTCGTCCATTTTTCACGCCGCTGCTCGCCGCTACGCTAGCGGCCACCGCCACACTCCCCGCCTTCGCCTTTGAGGATGACCGCTTGACCATCTGGATGGGCGATAACAAAGGCCAGGAAGGCATCCGCGCTGTCGCTGACCAGTTCCTGGAAGATACCGGCATCGAAGTGGAAGTCGTGTTTCCCGACAACCTGACCGACCGTTTCCAGCAGGCGGCAGGCAGCGGCCAAGGGCCGGATATCGTCATCTGGGCCCATGACCGCATGGGTGAGTGGGCACAAAGCGGCCTGCTCAAACCGATCGCTCCCAGCGACAGCTTCCGCGACGCGTTTTACGACTTCACCTGGGAAGCGGCGCTGTGGAATGGCGAGACCTACGGTTACCCCATCTCGGTGGAATCGCTGGGTCTGATTTACAACAAAGCACTGGTGGAAACGCCGCCCGAGAGCTTTGCCGAGCTCATGGAGCTGGACGCCACGCTCTCCCAGGAAGGCAAGAAAGCCATCCTGTTCGATTACAGCGAACCCTACTACGGCTGGACGCTGCTGGCAGCCAACGGCGGCTATCCGTTCAAACAGACCGACAGCGGTTATGACGTCAGCGACATCGGCGTCAATAACGAGGGTGCCTTGCAAGGGGCTGAGCTACTGGTCGAACTGATCGAAAGCGATGTACTCCCCCGTGGCACGGACTACAACCTGATGGATACGCGCTTTAACCAAGGCGAAGTAGCCACCATGATCAGCGGCCCTTGGGCATGGCCTAACCTGGAGCGCAGCGGTATCGATTATGGTGTCGCCCTGCTGCCCAAAGTGGGTGATGAGCGAGCCAAGCCGATGTTCGGCGTAATGACCGCGATGATCAACTCTGCCACACCCAACGACTTCCTAGCGGTGGAGTTCCTGGAGAACTACCTGCTCAGCGAAGAGGGAATGCGGACGTTCAACAACGACGGTTCGCTGGGAGCCGTTGCCCATATCGACTATCAAGCCGAGCTGGCGGGCAACCCTAACATTGCCGCCACACTTGAGAACGCCGAAGTGGGCATGCCGATGCCCAACATTCCTGAAATGGGTGCCTTCTGGGCCGCCATGGAGCCTGCGCTGCAGAACATTGGCAGCGGTCGCCAATCGCCCCAAGAAGCGCTGGATGCCGCTGCGCGCCGTATGCACCAGTAGCCTCCGTTTTAGCCTCTACTGCCCGGTAGCACCTGCTGCCGGGCAGCTTTCAGGACTCCATCATGTACACCACCAACGCGTCTCGTGGCCTGCCCCGCCACCGCTCTCGCCATCTTACCGAACGCTATACCCGCTGGGCCATGCGCGGCGTCATTGCCGTGCTGGTCGTCGCACTACTGTGGCTGGTGCTGGCGTTTCATCTCAACGGCCAGTGGATGTTTGCCCTGCTGTTCTTGGTACTTGGCGGCTCGCTGGGCGTGGTCTTCACCAAACGCACGCTGATGAGCCATCGCTATATCTTTCCTGCGATTGCCGGACTTGGCGTGTTCGTCATTTTCCCTCTGTTGTACACCATCGGGATCAGTTTTAGTAACTACAGCTCTACCAACCTGCTCTCAGAAGAGCGGGTACGCGACCAGCTCATGAGCCAAACCTATCAAGCGGAAGGCAACGCCTTTGATCTGGCGCTCTACCCAGAGGGTGATTTGGTACGGCTCTATTTGGAAAGCCCTCAGGGCCAGCGGTTCGTGTCGTCACCGCTCAATTTTTCGAATCAGGAAAATCGCCAAATTGGCGTGCAGGCCACCGATGCCCCGCCTGCACAGGCAGCGCTAGGGATGCGCGACATCATTCAAGCGCGGGATGCTCTGCAAGGTTTGCGGCTAGTCACGCCCGATGGCAGCGAACTGCGTATGGCGGGCTTGCGCCAGTTTGCGCCGATGGTGAACCGCTACGAGGCCCGCGAGGATGGCGCGCTGTATGACCGTCGCGATGAGCGGCTACTCACGCCCGACCCCAGCATTGGCTTTTTCGTGGCTGACGACGGCGAGCAAATTACCCCCGGCTGGCCGGTCAACGTCGGCATGGCCAACTACACTCAGATTTTCACGGACCCGGACATTCGCGGCCCGTTCATGCAGATCTTCGTATGGACCTTCGTGTTTGCCGCCCTCACCGTGGTGTTTACCCTGGCCGTCGGGTTCGTACTGGCCTCGCTGCTGCAGTGGGACCAGCTCAAGGGCAAGGCCGTTTATCGCACGCTGCTGATTTTGCCCTATGCGGTGCCAGCGTTTATTTCGATTCTGATTTTTAAAGGCATGTTCAACCAGCACTTTGGTGAAGTGAACATGATTCTGGACACTTTGTTTGGCGTGCGCCCCGAGTGGTTTACCGACCCATGGCTTGCCCGCAGCATGCTGCTGATTGTGAATACCTGGTTAGGCTACCCCTACATGCTGCTGCTCTGCATGGGTTTGATTCAGGCCATTCCCCAGGATTTATACGAAGCCTCGGCAGTAGACGGCGGAGGACCGCTCACCAACCTGTTCAAAATCACCCTGCCGCTGATCATCAAGCCGCTCACGCCGCTGCTGATTGCCGCCTTTGCGTTCAACTTTAATAACTTCGTGCTGATCGCGCTGCTCACCGGCGGCAGCCCCGATATTTTGGGAGCCAGCACCCCAGCGGGCACCACCGACCTGCTGGTGAGCTACACCTACCGCATCGCCTTTCAGGATGCGGGACAGAACTTTGGCCTCGCGGCGGCCATTGCCACGCTGATTTTCCTGCTGGTGGCAGGCATGTCGCTGCTCAATTTGCGCCTTTCCAAAGTGAAGGTTTAGGAGGTTACTGATGCCCATGGTTCAACCCCGCTCCGTTGGCGCGCGCCGTTTAGGTGCTCACTTGGCGCTGATCTGCTTCGTATCGCTGATCGTCTTTCCGCTGCTGCTGGTGATCTCGATCTCGTTTCGGGAAGGCAACTTTGCCACCGGCAGCCTGATTCCTGAAAACTTCTCGCTGGAACACTGGTCGCTGGCGCTGGGGATTCCCTGGGAGCACGCCGACGGCACCGTTGTCCAGCCCCCCTTCCCCGTGCTGCTGTGGCTGTGGAACTCCATCAAGGTGGCCGTGGTGTCATCGGTGCTGATTCTGATGCTCGCCACCACCAGCGCCTACGCGTTTGCCCGCATGCGCTTCAAAGGCAAGGAGCCGCTGTTAAAAGGCATGCTGATTTTTCAGATGTTCCCCGCAGTGCTGTCGCTGGTGGCGCTCTATGCGCTCTTTGACCGGCTGGGGCAGTTCGTCGGCTGGCTAGGCATCAATACCCACGGCGCACTGATCGTGGCTTCGCTGGGCGCGGTAGCGCTACATATCTGGACGATCAAAGGCTATTTCGAATCCATCGACGGTTCGCTGGAAGAGGCCGCCATGGTCGATGGCGCCAGCACTTGGCAGGCGTTTCGCTATATTTTGCTGCCACTTTCCGTGCCGATCTTGATGGTGGTATTCATCCTGGCATTTGTGATGAGCATTATGGAGTACCCCATGGCCTCGGTACTGTTGGTGGACGAGCACAAGCTGACACTCGCCGTGGGTGCTCAGCAATACCTCGCCGATCATAACCAACGCTGGGGTAACTTCGCCGCTGCCGCCGTGCTCTCCGGCCTGCCCATCACCGTCGCGTTTCTGATCTGCCAACGTTGGATCATCGGTGGTTTAACCGCCGGGGGCGTGAAGGGATAAGCAGGTACTTACTAGGCTGTTTCCTCGCTTGAGCATGTTGCTCGTGACCGGCGCCCCACAGCGCCGGTCTTTTATTGCCTGGGTAATTTTTAGGGAAATTTTACGGACATTTTTTTATCGGCATGATGAGATAGCCTTATTAGCCTTAGGGCATTCTAGAGCGGACCCACACAGAGCGGACTTATGGCCACGTTCCCTAGCGCGCGTTACTACCAAACGACTTACCGAAACTGGGCGCCCATTTTCAAAATCATGTCGGTACTATGGCTCGTGCTGGCCATGTTCATGACGCTGCCCCTGATCGTACTGGTCATCGAAAACGATCCCGACGCCCCGGCGTTTGCCGTCTCGCTAATGATCATTCTCAGCGCGACCTTCCTTACCTGGGCGCTTACCCGTGGCGTGCCGCTAGAGCTCAAACCCTGGCAGATGTTCATTTTGACCGCCGGTAGTTGGACCAGCATTAGCTGCTTTGCCAGCCTGCCGCTGATTCTAGGCGCTCCCCAGCTCAGCTTTACCAACGCCGTGTTCGAATCGGTATCGGCGATCACCACCACCGGATCTACCGTCTTGGTGGGCATCGAAAACCTCTCGGACGGCTTGAAACTGTGGCGCGGCTTGATGCAGTGGATGGGCGGGATCGGCATCATCGTCATGGGCATCGCCATTTTGCCGTTTCTGAAAGTGGGTGGGATGCGGCTGTTCCACACCGAGTCGTCCGACTGGTCCGATAAGGTCATGCCACGCACGGGCGGCATTGCCAAAGCCACCCTTGCCGTTTACGTGATTTTGACGCTCGCGGCCATGCTGAGCTATTGGCTGGGAGGCATGCTCCCGCTGGATGCCATCGTTCACGGCATGACGTCCCTGGCGACAGGCGGCTTTGCCAACTCCGACGCGTCGTTTGGAGCGTATGCCGAGCAGCCCTGGCTACTCTGGATGGCGAGCTTTTTCATGCTCAGCGGCGCGCTCCCCTTCGTGCTGTACATTCGCTTCATTCGCTCTTCGAAGAGCGCGCTTTGGAAAGATCAGCAGGTGCGCGGGCTGCTCAAACTGCTGCTGGCTGCCATCGTAATACTGAGCGCGTGGCGAGTCGTACAAGGCGACGACTGGTTCGTCTCGCTGACCCATGTGACCTTCAACGTCATTTCCGTGGTCACCACCACCGGGTACGCCTCCGATGATTACACCCTGTGGGGCTCACTGCCCATTGCCGCCTTCTTTTACCTGACGTTCGTGGGCGGCTGTAGCGGCTCCACCAGTGGCGGCATGAAGATCTTTCGCTTCCAGATTGCCATGCTGATGCTGCGTAACCAGCTGCGCTATTTGATTCACGCCAACGGCGTGTTCACCAACCGCTTCAATCAACAGCCGGTGACCAGCGACATTTCGCGCAGCGTGGTCGCATTCTCCTTCTTCTTTTTCATCACCATTGCGGTGCTGGCGTTAGGGCTCGCCGCGTTGGGTCTAGATCTTGTCACGGCGCTCACAGGGGCCGCCACGGCAGTGGCCAACGTGGGCCCGGGCCTCGGCGACATCATTGGCCCCGCCGGCAACTTCGCCCCGCTGCCGGATGCCGCCAAGTGGCTGCTGTGCATCGGCATGTTGATGGGTCGCTTGGAGATTTTGACCGTGGTCGTATTGATGACGCCGATGTTCTGGCGGCGTTGAGGGGCTCGATCATGACGGCATCACGACGCCTGCCTACCCGACAAGAGTGGGCGCTGGTGGTGGGCACCAGCCTCGCGGCACTGCTGGCCGCTTGGTGGCTATTCGCCTGGCTCGCGCTAGCCAACCTATCGCTGATTTTCTTGACGGCAGTGCTGGCCTGCGCCGTCTTGGCCGGCAGCTATGCCGCTTTTATCAGCGCGCTGTTGAACTTCGTCATTTTCAACGTGGGCTTTACCGAGCCCTACTTCTCCTTAGCGGTTGCCGAGCGCGAACAGCTAGTCACGCTGCTGTTCTTTTTGATCGTGGCGCTGGTGGTCGGCAACATTACTGGGGTAAGCCGCGAACGTATGCTGGCTCTCAACGCATCGCGGCTGTCAGAGGAGCAGGAGCGGCTGCGCTCTGCGCTGCTCGCGTCCGTTTCTCATGATCTACGCACGCCGCTGGCGTCGATCATAGGCTCCGCCAGCTCCCTGCGCGCGCTCGACCCTCAACTGACCTCACAGGATCGTTTCGAGCTGCTAGACGGTATCTTGAACGAGAGTGAGCGCTTGAATCGCTACATTCAAAACCTGTTGGACATGACGCGGCTGGGGCACGGTGAGCTTGCCATCCAACGAGACTGGATCAGCGTCGACGACTTGGTGGCCTCAGCCCGTAAACGCTTAGCAGGGTCGTTGACTCCGTTCAACGTGCAGCAGGTATGGGACAGCGAGCTGCCACTGCTACATGTTCACCCCGCGTTGGTGGAGCAGGCGCTCGTCAATGTCTTGGAAAATGCCGCCCGCTTCTCTCCGGCTGGCGGCCAGATCACCATTTCGGCCGCCATCGATAAAACGGCCTCCAGGATGACGCTCACCGTGAGCGATGCGGGCCCGGGCATCCCACGCGACTTACGTGAGCAGGTGTTTGAGATGTTCTTCACCGGCAACGACGGCGACCGCAGTTTGCACGGCACTGGCCTCGGTCTCGCCATTTGCCGCGGAATGCTGGGCGCTCACGGCGGAACCGTAACGGCCACCGATGGCCTTGACGGCCACGGCACGAGTATCATCATGACGCTGCCCTTGCCGACGACGTCGCAGGAGCCTCACCATGAGGACTAAGCCTGCTCGCATTCTCATCGTCGACGATGAGCCCGCTATCCGTCAGTTCTTGCGCATTAGCCTTGTCTCACAAGGATTTCTGATTAGTGAGGCCAGCACCGGGCAACAGGCGATTCGGACGGTGGACGAAGCGGTAGGCGCCGAAGCGATCGATGTCGTTCTACTGGACCTTGGCTTGCCCGACATGGATGGTCAGCAAGTGCTTCGTGCTCTGCGCCAGCAAAGCGCGCTACCGATCATTATCGTGTCGGTGCGTGGCCAGGAGTCCGAGAAAGTCACCGCGCTGGATAGCGGCGCCAATGACTATGTCACCAAGCCCTTTGGCATTCAGGAGCTGTTGGCCCGTATTCGGGCCGTGCTGCGCCACTATCCCACTGCAACTGAGCCATCTCGCTACCAGTATGGTGCCCTGACGCTGGACATCGACGCCCACTTGGTGACCTTGAGCGGCGAGACAATACATTTGACGCCCAAAGAGTTTGCCGTGCTGGCACTACTGATCAGTCGGGCAGGCCGCATCGTGACGCAAACCCACCTGCTGAAAGCCATTTGGGGCCCTACGCATCAGGAAGACACCCACTATTTACGCATCGTAGTCAGCAAGTTACGCCAAAAGCTAGGGGATGATCCGCAGGCCCCTAGCTTGTTACAGACGGAGCCTGGTATCGGTTACCGCTTCTGTGTCGAGTTCGACCGTGAGGAATCCAACCAATGAAAATTATTATTCTAGGCGCAGGCCAAGTGGGCGCAACGCTGGCCGAACACCTCGCCCGCGAGGAGAACGACATCACCGTCGTCGACACCGACGGCGCAAAACTGCGCGAACTGCACACCAAGCTGGATATCCGCACGGTGACCGGCGCGGGCTCCTACCCCATCGTGCTGCGCCAAGCGGGCTGCGAAGACGCCGACATGCTGATCGCGGTGACCAACACCGACGAGATCAATATGATCGCCTGCCAGGTGGCCCATACGCTGTTTCGCACGCCCACCAAAATTGCCCGGGTGCGCTCCACCGCCTACCTCACTCGTAAAGGACTGTTCGCCCATGAAGCGATTCCCATCGACGTGCTGATCAGCCCCGAGCAGGTGGTCACCGATCACGTGCGCCGCTTGATCGAACACCCCGGCGCGCTGCAGGTGCTGGAGTTTGCCGGAGGGTTAGTGCAGTTGGTGGCGGTGAAAGCCTTCTACGGCGGCCCGCTGGTGGGCCAGGATCTGGCCTTTTTGGGCAAGCATATGCCCAACGTGGAGACCCGTGTGGCGGCCATTTATCGCCGCAACCGGCCGATCATTCCCCGGGGCGACACGGTGATTGAAGCTGACGACGAGGTGTTCTTTTTGGCCGCCCGCCGGGATATTCGCGCCGTAATGAGCGAGCTGCGTAAGGTGGAGCGGGACTTCCGCCGCGTGGTGATTGCCGGGGGCGGCAATATCGGCGAGCGGCTGGCGGAGCACTTAGAGCACAGCCATCAGGTCAAGATCATCGAGCACAGCCTGGAGCGCTGCACCACGCTCTCCGAGCGGCTGGATCGCACCGTAGTGCTCCACGGCAGCGCCACCAGCAAACGGCTGCTGGAAGAGGAGAATATCGAAGACTGCGATATCTTCTGCGCGCTGACCAACGACGACGAGGTGAACATCATGTCGTCGCTACTGGCCAAGCGGTTGGGGGCGAAGAAGGTGCTCACACTGATCAACAACGCCGCCTACGTGGATTTGGTGCAGGGCGGCGATATCGACATTGCTATTTCCCCTCAGCAGGCCACCATCGGCAGCCTGCTGACCCACGTGCGCCGGGGCGATATCGTCAACGTACACTCCCTGCGCCGGGGCGCGGCGGAGGCCATCGAGGCCATTGCCCACGGCGATAAACAGTCGTCGAAAGTGGTGGGCCGCACGATCCGCGAGATCGACCTACCCGATGGCACCACCATTGGTGCCATCGTACGCGGTAAAGAAGTGCTCATCGCCCATGGTGACGTGCGGGTGGAGAGCGGCGACCATGTGATTCTGTTCGTGATCGACAAACGACGCATTCGCGACGTGGAGCGCCTGTTCCAAGTCGGGTTGAGCTTCTTTTAACAGCGGCGGACAATGAGCATCGCCACCAGGGTGGCGACGTTAGATTTCGACCGCGCGGCCAATGAACTCAATCGGGCCGGTGGGCAGCCCGGTGGGCGAGCCAGAATCATCTTCCAGCGTCAGCTCGAATAGCTGGTTATCCTCAAGCGGTGGCAGCTGATCCAACCGCAGGCGCAGCGGTTGCCCCGGCTCTACAAGCCCCAGCGAGACAGGCGCTTGCCAATCATCGGCCTTGGTCCAGAACTCGAGCGCTTTGCCCTCGGGCACCTCAAACGTGCCCAAAGGAATCAACTGAATCTCTTGGCGATTCGCGGCCTGCACCACCCACCCCGCCGACTGAGTTTGCGGCGCGAGCAGCACCACCATGTACTCTGGCGTTGCGGGAGCGGTCGTGACGTTGGTCAGCAACACCCCCATGGCCAGCGCAGCCGCTAATCCCGCCCCAGCGATTCCGCGCCAAACCGGCAGGCTGTGCCACCAACGGCTACGCGGCATATGAGCGTGCGGCGCACGCCGGGAGACCGTTTGTGGTACTCGGGTGGCCGATGCGTTTAGGCTGCGCTCGATACGCGGCCAGAGATAATCGGAGGGCGTGACCGGGTCCACCATCGCGGTATAGGGAAAGAAACGCTCTTCCCAAGCCGTCACTGCTTTTTGCAATTCAGGGTCGTTGGCTAAACGCGCCTCAAAGGCTTCACGCTCGGCCATGGGCAGCGTGCCTAGCACGTACTCCCCGGCCAGGGCATGAAGGTCATCGGGTTCGTTCGAAGGGCTCATGCCATACACTCCCGTAAGCGAAGCAGGCTGCGCTTGATCCAGGCTTTGACCGTACCTAGCGGCGCGCCCGTGTGCGCCGCAATCTCTGCATGGGACAAACCATCCACATAGGCATGCAGCACGCAGTTACGGCGTTCGGTTTCCAACTGCTGCAGGCACTCGTCCATCCGTTGGCCGGTTTGCCAATCGAAGGCGTCCGTCACCCGCGACGCCTGTTGGAAGGTGTCGTCGTCATCGAGTTCGTGGGGGTCATCCAGGTCGACACTCACTTCGCGGTCACGGCCACGAATGGCATTCAGCGCCAAGTGGCGGGCAATGCTGAAGATCCAGGTACGGGCCGCGCCTTTTTGCGGGTCGAAGCTGTCCGCGCGCTGCCAAATGTTCAGGCAGGCATCGTGAACGATATCTTCCGCCATGCCTCGGTCTTTCACTATGCGCAAAACAACGCCCAGCAGCTTGGCACCTTCCTGTTGATAAAGCTGTTGTAGCGCTGCGTGCTCTCCCCGGGCACAGCGGGCGAGCGCATCAGCGTAATCGAATTCTTGAGCGGGCCTTACGTGGCCGTTCTCGGTACTAATGGTGTTAGCCTTACCTGTTTCAGACATATCACGTTCAGACACATCTTCGCTCCCTGGTAACGCGCCGGCATCGGTCGTCGCACTGCCAGAAGCATAGCGGCTAGGGAGCCTGGATACGAGTCCCTAGCCTTACTGAACTTAATAAAGTTTAGTCAGTGTTTGAGCGCTTAGTTAGCGGTCCAGAAGATGTAGTCGGCTTGATACGTCACGACGGCAGTGGCGCCCTCGTGGCCCTCATCACAGGCAACGTCAGGGGCAACGCCGCCTTGGGTGTTCAGGCGCTGGATGTAGCTCACGCCGCTCATGGCGCCTTCGCCTTCAGCTGGGTTGGCTTCAACAAGCTGCAGCGGAATGTTGCCATCGCCATTCGGCGCCACGGCTAGCTGGGTGCCGGTAATTTTAGAACCATCCAGGGCTTCCCAAGTGGCGGGCGGGCCATAGTAGCTGCCTACCTGGGTGCCTTCGCTATCGTTCAGCGCAGCGTGCGGGCCTTTAAATACCCAGCCCATGGTGCCGTCTTCTTTGGCTTCACACATGTAGGTAATAGCGCCAACGCCCACGGTTTCGAGAGCGACGGTGTTGCCGTCCGGTACTTGGACTTCGGCGGGCGTCATGTCAGCCAGCGCGACGTGACTGAAGGATGCAATCAAGGTAGCGGCGAGAGTAGCACGCGTCATATGTTGGATGGTCATTTCAGTCTCCTTGGGTTTTGTATCAACCGCTTTAAATAGCGGCTGTATAGGGGATACACACAAGGAGACCGATTGGATGCACTCTTTTTTAAAAAAGTTTAATTCTTTAAAAAACTATCGGCTCACCCCATCCACCGTGACTTGGCGCGGGCAGGCATTGCCGTTGGCATCAAACAGGTGGCAGCGCTGACCAGCGATTCCCAAGCGCGAGACCTGCCCCTCTTCCAGCCGTGTCAGGCCATCCAGGCGCTGGGTCAAAGGGGTATCGATACCCGCCACCTGCCAGTGAGCGAGGGTTTCATAGCCCAGTTTTTCGGCCACCATCAGGGTCGCGCTCAGGGCTGCATCCGCTTGCTCAGCCGCCACGAAGTCTTCGGCCCGCAGCCCCAACGTGGCGTGTTCACCGGCCTGAAGCTGCTGGCCATTTACCGCCACCGCCAGCGTTTCACCGCTGTGCAGGCGCACCACGGTTTGGCGCTCGCCGGGGTCGACCACCGTCACCGGCAACGTATTGATACGCGGCGAACCGATAAACTCCGCCACTTCAAGGATATTGGGAAAGTGATACAGCGATAGCGGCGCGCCCACCTGGGCAATACGCCCTTTCGAGAGCAGCACGATACGATCCGCCAGGGTCATCGCCTCTACCTGATCATGGGTGACGTAGATCATGGTGGCGTTTAAGCGCTTGTGCAACGCGGCGATCTGTACCCGCATATCCACGCGCAGCGCGGCATCCAGATTGGAGAGCGGCTCGTCGAACAGAAACACTGCGGGCTCTTTGACCAGGGTGCGGCCAATAGCGACTCGCTGGCGCTGGCCGCCGGAGAGGTCTTTGGGCTTGCGCTCCAGAAGCTCTGTGAGGTGCAGCATCTCGGCAGCGTGCTCCACGCGGCGACGAATTTCCGCTTTGTCGGTGCGCGCCAGCTTCAAGCCAAACGCCATGTTCTCGGCCACGCTCATGTGCGGATAGAGCGCGTAGGATTGGAACACCATGCCGATGTCCCGCTCCTGGGGCGGTATCTCGTTGATCCGCTGACCATCGAGCTGCATATCCCCTGCGGTAATGTCTTCCAAGCCTGCAATCATGCGTAGCAGCGTGGATTTACCGCAGCCGGAGGGGCCTACGAAAACGACGAACTCGCCGTCTTCGATGGTGAGGTCGATATCTCGTGAGATTTCGACACCATCGAAGGATTTACCGATGCCGCTGAGGGTTAAACGTCCCATGGCGCATCCTCCTCCTGTGCTTGCGGGCAGCGGGCAATCGCCACCCCAAACGGCGGCAGCGTCAGCGTACCTGCCTGCCACTCGCCGTTTAGCCACTTAGGCGCATCCTTCAATGCTTCAGCACCCTCGGGAGCCGGGCGGGTCACGGTTTGATCGCTAAAGTTCAGGGCCACCAGCAGGCGTGTTTGCTGATAGGTGCGCTCCAAGCAAAGCACCTCGTCGCGTACCGGGTGATAGCGCACGTCGCCTTTAACCAGCGCAGGCTGCGTGCGGCGGAAGGCTAAAAAAGCTCGGTAGGCATTGAGCAGCGAATCGGCATCCTGCTCTTGCTGGTCCACCGCCAAACTTGCGTGGGAATCGGGCACCGGCAGCCAGGGAGTAGCGCTGCTAAAGCCCGCATGGCGGGCGTCCGCCTGCCAGGGGTGCGGGGTGCGGCAGCCATCGCGACCTTTATAAGCAGGCCAGAAGGTGATGCCCGCCGGATCGACGAGCTGCTCGAAGGTCAGCTCCGCCTCGGGCAGGCCCAGCTCTTCGCCCTGATAGAGGCATACGCTGCCCCGCTGGCTGAACAGAAACACCAAATAGAGGCGCAGCTTATCGAGCTGCCCTTCCGCCTGCCAGCGGGTTGCCAGCCGCGTTACGTCGTGGTTTCCCAGCGCCCAGCAGGGCCAGCCATCGCCAATGCGCGCTTCCATTTCGGTGAGCGTTTCGTGCAAGTAGCCAGGGTCGGCTTTATCGGTCAGCAAGTTGAACGAGTAGCACATGTGCAGGCGCTTGCCGCCCTGGGAGTACTCCGCCATCACGCCGAGCGCATCGTCGTCGCCCACTTCACCTACGCTTGTGGTGCCGGGGTACTCATCCAGCAGCGCCCGCAGCCGCTCCAGAAACACCAGATTTTCCGGCTGGGTTTTGTCGTATTGGTGGAGCTGATAGCCGTAGGGGTTGTCGGGGCGAACGCCCAGGAAGCTCTCGGTAACTTCCTGGCGCGGCGGGTTGTCTTTTAACTCGCCGTGGGTGCAGAAGTTCACCGCATCCAGCCGGAAGCCATCCACGCCACGCTCCAACCAGAAGCGCACCTCTTCCAGCATGGCGTCGACCACCGCAGGGGTGCGGAAGTTAAGATCCGGCTGGCTGGCCAAGAAGTTATGCAGGTAGTACTGGCAGCGGCGGGTATCCCACTGCCAGGCGCTGCCGCCGAATACCGACTGCCAGTTGGTGGGCGGCGCGCCGTCGGGTTTGGGGTCGGCCCATACGTACCAGTCGGCTTTGGGGTTGTCGCGGCTTTGGCGGCTCTCTTCGAACCACGCGTGCTGGTCGGAGGTGTGGGACATCACCTGATCGATCGTCACTTTCAGCCCCCGCGCGTGGGCCGCTTCGACCAGGCGGTCGAAGTCTTCCAGCGTGCCGAACATGGGGTCGACATCGCGGTAGTTGCTGATGTCGTAGCCGAAATCTTTCATCGGCGAGGTAAAAAACGGCGACAGCCAAATCGCATCGACGTTTAATGAAGCGATGTAGTCGAGCTTGTCGATCACCCCTTTCAAATCGCCAATGCCGTCGCCGTGACTGTCCATAAAGCTGCGCGGGTAGATTTGGTAAATCACCGCGCCGCGCCACCAGTCGGCTCCTTGGCTGCCAACGTAGTGAGAAGTAGAAGGTGTCTGCATCATGGTCCTTATCCTTGTTATTGCCGACGGTGTCTCAAATCGTTGAGTCATCACCCATGGTCGGCATGATGCAGGCTACGCCGCTTGATAGAATCCTCCCCCACTGGGCGCATCAGGCGTAGGCGTGGGGAGGAGTGGTCACACGGCACCTCACTCCCCCTGAATATGCGCCAAGAGCTGCCCTGCCAGCGCAATGGCTTCGTCTCGACGGCGAATGTTCTGCTTTTGGTAAAGGCTACGGATATGGGTCTTGATGGTAGTCGGCGCCACCGAGAGCTGTTCGGCAATCTGTTCATTGGAGAGCCCGGCGTGGATCAACCCCAGGATTTGCCATTCGCGGCGGGTCAGCGGCGAGGTGCGGATCAGCTCTGGCACGTCGGGCCTCGCGACAATATCCGCGATGACCGTTTCGTCCAGCATCAAGCGTCGGGCGCTTCCAAAGTCTTTCTGCTGACCCGCCAGCGCCAGCAGCCGCTCTGCCCTCGCCTGCTCCAGCGCTGATAGCGTGCCGTCCGTCAATAAGCCCGACAGCAGATCTCCCAGCGGTTTGCCCATGCGCAAAAAGCTGCCTATCAACGCCGTGCGAGACGCCAAACTGAGCGCTTGATGCATGTGGCGGCGGGCTTGCTCCTCCTGGCCAGCCGCCCACGCAGCGGCCGCGAGGCAGAGCTGGTTGCGGTTGGCATCGGTGACCAGCCCAAGTCTTTGAGTATGGACTTCGAGTGCTTCCAACAGCGCGCGGGCCTCATCAAAGCGGCCCAGCAGCGTAAGCGCCCGAGCGTGATTGCGTACGTTGCATTGGGCAAAGTGGTTGGTGGCCCCTTCGGTGATGGGCGCGGGCGCTTCCTGACGCCAGCGCTCCACTGCGTCGAGATCTTGCGTGGAGTGCCACCAGGCCAGCAGCGTGGCGTGGGCATTGGCCACCCAGTCGATATGGTAATCGCCTTCGGCCAGGATTTTACGCAGCCGCCGAATATGGTCAGCGCACTGAGCCTGATCGCCACGGCTCTGGGCAATTTTGGCCAGTTGAATGTGGCACTGCAGCGTCCAGCGCTCGCCCTGGTTATCCAGCACGGCAATGCCTTTCAGTGCGGCCTGCTCGGCTTCATCCAGGCGATGCCACTCCCAGAGCACTTGGCTGCGAATCCGGTAGAGAAACTCCGCCACGGGCAGGTGCTCGAGCTCTGCCCGCTCCAGATGGGCAAAAGCGCGCTCTTGAATATCGTAAGCGGCCTGCAAGCGCCCCTGGGCCACCAGCGTTTCCGACTGATGGCAGAATGACCACAGCAGTAACTGGTGATCCTCTCGCTGGCGTGCCAGACGCTCCACCTCGCGCACCCGTTGCAGCGACTCGTCCAGATAGCCCAGCACGAAACGCGCCTCGCTCAAGATGGCGGTCGCGGTCAGCGGGGTGGAGGCTAAATAGCGGGCGGGCACGGCCAGCGCCTGTTCAGCGAGCGGCGCAGCGCGCTCGGCGTTGCCCTGATTGATCGCTAATTGGGCGCGCAGGGTGGCAAACTCGGCAGTCAGCCGCTGCCACTCTGGGGCCTCCAGCTGCGCTTCAATCCATTGGATGACTCGTGCGGTGATATCGAACTGGAACTGCGCATGGGAGACCCAGCCGTAGAGCAGCGCCAGCTCTGGGCGTGTCGAGATTTTCGGCTCCCCCAGCAGCCCAAGCCCTTGAGCCAGCAGCGCGTAGGCCCCGCTGGCCAACAGCGCTGGCCCTTGCGCGACCAGTAGACTAGCCACCTCCTCGGGCGATTCCGCCAAAATGGCTTGGCGCAGTGCCATGATCGGGTCGTTGAGTGCCAACCAGGCCTGGCTGGCCCGCTGATGCAGGGTGCGCTGGGTGGCAAGGCTAAGCTCGTGGCGACGGTGGCGCAGGTACTCCCCGAACAGCCGTTGAAAGCGGTACCACTGGGCGTGGGGGTCGGGCCGCTCGATGAACAGACCCGCTTGCTCGAAGGCATCGAGCCGCTGGGTAAGCCGCTCGCCCTCTAGCAGGCGCGCCATCAATTCGGGGGAGAAACGCTCCAGCACTCCAAGCTGCAGCAGGAGTTCACGCTCTTCAGGGGGCAGCGCCTCGGCCAGCCGTTCATCGAACCAGGCCACAAAATCGGGATGACCGCCGTTTAGCCGCTCGACCAGCGCATCGAATCCGGCGCGGGTCGTCGTACGCTCCACCAGCCAGTTCAGGGCCATCACCCAGCCGCCGCTTCGGCGCAGCGCCCGCTCCAGGCTCACCCGAGTAGGCGGAAAACTGAGCTGCTCGGCGCAGAGGGTTTGCGCCTCTTCGCTATCGAAGGCCAAGGCGCCTAGATCGATCTCTTCGAGTTCGCCGCGCAGCCGCAGACTGGCAAGGCCCAGCGCAGGCCGAGAGCGACTTGCCAGGGTCAGAGTCAGCCAGGGCGGTTGATGGCGCAGCCAGTGGGCCAGTCCGGCCAAAATGTCAGGATGCGTCAGGTGTTCGAACTCATCCAATACCAGCCGACAAGCGGCTCGCTGCTTTGGCAGCTCGCCCAGCCAGCGCTCTAGCTGCTCCACGCAGTCCGCCGCCTCGGACAAAGGCGACAGCAGCGCATCCTCCCGTAACAGCGTATCGATGGCGGCTTGCCAGTAGCGCAAAAAGCGTTCGGGCTGATTATCGCGCTGGTCCAGGCGCAGCCAGGCGGCGTCTTGCTCTAGGGCGGGTAGGCGTTCTGCCAGTAGCGTGGTCTTTCCATAGCCCGACGGGGCTTGAACGAGAAGCAGGCGCACGCGCTCGTTCAATGCAAAGGCATCATTGAGGCGTGGCCTTGCCACGACGCCCAGTGGCAACGTCGGTGCGGTAAGCTTTTCTTGTAGCAGCGGCATGGCCCTCTCCTGTGTGTCTACCAACGTCCTCGTCTCATGACTTAGGCTACTCATTTGGACAATAAAAAGCCCGCGACGAGTCGCGGGCAATCAGCATTGGCAAACGTCGCTCATGTCTCCATGAGCTCAAAACAGTCTTGCTAGCGAGCGGTTCGCCCTTAGAACCATACTTCGGTCTGGACACCGAAGGTAAACTCACCACCTGTGAAACCGTCGCTGCCCAGAGAGCTGGCACCGTAGCTGTTCAGGCTCTCATCCCAGTCGCTGTAAGTGGTGAACAGACGAATTTCAGGACGCTTCCAGAACCCGCCAACTTCCGGCTTGAAGGTCGGGGCGATGGTGAACTTCATGTAGTCGCCGTCCACCGCATTGCGACCGCTGTAGCCCTGCGGCTCGAAGTCCATCCACTGGTAGCTGGCTTCGTACTGCATTTCGAAGTTCTGGTTAATCTCATTCGCCAGGCGAACGTTCAGAGTGGCCCAGTCGTAGCTGTCGCCGCTAGCAAAACGGTCGTCGCTGGTTTCTGCCAGAATGGCCGGCGCAATACGCCACTGCGGAGCGAGGTAGGTCGTACCGTAGAGTGCCAGACGTGTTGCGCTAGCATCATCGGTCAAGTCGCCGTTGCTACCCAAGCCTTTCACCTCGGCACCCAGGCCTTGGCCGTGCAGTACGGCGGCCTTGAAGTTACCGTCGCCCATACCGAAGAAGCTATCACCGTGGTAGGCCACCATGGTGTGCCAACCGGTATCGGCAGCGGTTTGACCCACGCCAATATCGCGCTCGTCGTTATCGGCAGCGGACATGCCGTTGACCATCACCTGCCAGTTACCGAAGTAGTTATTGGAGGTCAGGACCAGGTTGTCGGTATCGCTGTTTTCGCCATCCAAACCGGGGTTTTCACGGTTGATGACCGGGTAGTCGCTGAAGCTGCGACCATAGAGCGAGAAGTTGGTTTTCCAGTTCTCCGCCAGCTGCACGTCGTACACACCGCCACCGGTACCGGCGAGGAAGACTACATCGCTGTCGAGCCAGTGAATGTCGAAGTTATTACGATCAAACCGTTTACCGGCCCAAATCGAGGCGTTCTCGAAGGCACCGGTGAAGCTCGGCAGGTCGCTGAATTCTGCGTACACCTGACGCACGTTCAGGTTGGTGTCATCACCCACCCAGTCGTTGCTGGAATTGGTGCCATGGGCCAGCATGGTGGTGTAACGGGCTTTGGCGCCGTTATCGAACTGCATGCGGTAGTTCAGGATGGCTTCAGAGTAGGTGTCCGGCTCGTTACCCAAACGCCCCACCGCGCCGCCATTACCACCGGCGGGCGTTAGGTACGGGCCGCCCGGTGCGCTTTTGCCATCTTCACCGATCAGCAGACCAGAGCGAGCATACACGTTGAACGAGAAGCCCTCTTCGCCGCTAGCCTGGCGTTCGACGCGGGCCAGGCGCTCTTCGATATCGGCATTGGTAGTCGCCGCAGCCGGGGCGCTGGATGCAGGCGCGGTTCCGCGACCTTGCTCGGCTAGCTCGGCGCGGCGCTCGGCCGCTTCAGCCCGCTGCTCAGCAGCTGCAATGCGTGCTTCCAGCTCGGCAAAGCGCTCTTCCAAGGTCATGTCAGCATTGGCGGCACCGCAAAGACCGAAGCTGGCAGCGGCGACGGCAATGGCTAAAGGTGTTTTGAAAGTCATTTTATGCATTGTTTTTCAACCCTAGTGTTAAATCCTATTGTTTTTTATCCCGAACGCCCGAACCCGTTTGGCTCCCTACTTTTTGATCACCGGCCCCAAAACCGGTGTAAAAAAGCCAGCGTTTCAGTGCTGCCACCCGTGTCGTTACTTCGACTCGCCGAAGCCTGTGCCCAACAACGCGACAAGGTGATTGACCCAACGTGTTGCAAAGCAACTTTCGTGTTGTGTGAAGATAGAGTGACAGTTGAAACTTAATCGATTAAGAGCACGTAAACCAACAAGCTTTTACTAATTATCGACCAATGTCTAAAAGGTTATTTATCTTAGAGAAATTGAATTGACATAGATTAGACAAAAGTCGCTATTGAACTTCACGACGACAGACGGCTAACTGGCAGCGTACTTAATCGTTTAAGTAGGCGCTATGAGCGCATTGATACCCCATCACCCACAACAATAAACGCCGAGGAACGCCGTAATGAAAAAGACACTACTCACTTCAGCTATTGCTTTGGCCAGTCTTGCCAGTGCCACCGGGTCTGCCCAGGCGGCCGAACTGACGATCTCCTGTGGTGCGGTTGGCGCAGAGTTGACCCTTTGCCAAGAAGGCGTGCGCGCTTGGGAAGAGAAAACCGGCCACAGCGTCGATGTGGTTTCAACGCCCAACTCGTCTACTGAGCGCCTGTCGCTCTATCAACAAATTCTCTCCGCTAACTCTAGCGATATCGATGTGATGCAGATCGACGTGGTATGGCCCGGTCTGCTAGCCAACCACCTGCTCGACCTGCGCGAAGTACTGGGTGAAGACGCCGCAGCCGGTCACTTCGACACCATCGTGACCAATAACACCATCGACGACCGCCTAGTCGCCATGCCCTGGTTTACCGATGCGGGTGTTCTTTACTACCGCGAAGACCTGCTGGAAAAGCATGGCCACGAGGTGCCCACCACGTGGCAAGAGTTGACGGAGATCGCGCGCGATATTCAAAACGCCGAGCGTGAAGCGGGCAACGACCGTATGCAAGGCTTCGTGTTCCAAGGCCGCGCCTACGAAGGCCTGACCGTCAACGCCCTCGAGTGGGTTGCCAGCTTTGGCGGCGGCACCGTGGTCGATAACGAAGGCGAAGTGACCATCAACAACGAGCGCGCTGCCCAAGCGCTGGATCTGGCCGCCTCTTGGATTGGCGACATCTCCCCTGAAGGCGTGCTGAACTACACCGAAGAGGAAGCACGGGGTGTTTTCCAGGGCGGCAATGCCGTCTTCATGCGCAACTGGCCCTACGCGTGGTCACTGGCCCAGAGTGACGATAGCGACGTGCGCGGCAAAGTAGGCGTCGTGCAGCTGCCTGCCGGCGGTGAAGAGGGCCAGAGCGCTGCGGGCCTGGGCGGCTGGAACTTGGCCGTGTCGCGCTACAGCGAGCATCCTGACATCGCGGCGGACCTGGTTGCTTACCTGACCGGTGAAGAAGAGCAGAAGCGCCGCGCCATTCAGGCTTCTTACAACCCGACGATCGATTCGCTCTACCAAGATCAGGAAGTGCTGGATGCCGTGCCCTTCTTCGGCACGCTTTACGATACGTTCACCAACGCGGTGGCCCGCCCCTCTGCCCCCACGGGCGATGCCTATGGCCGTGTCAGCAACGCGTTCTTCAGCACCTCTCATGACGTGCTGTCCGGCACCAAAGATGGCGCTCAAGCCGTCGCCGACCTTGAAGGCGAATTGCTGCGCCTGAAGCGTCGCAACTGGTAAACGCGGAGACACCTATGTCGAGCTCTTCTCACCACTCTCACCAAAACGCGCCCCTCGGGGCGCGTTCCGCCACGCCAGCGCGGCGGCAACGGGGTACCAAGGTCCGCCGCCAGCGCGTCAAGGCGGCGTGGCTATTCTTAGCCCCCATGCTGATTGCCCTCACGCTGGTGGCGGGCTGGCCGTTACTACGTACGTTTTTCCTGAGTTTTACCGATGCGTCGCTCTCCGATTTGGGATCGGCGAATCTGATCGGTTTCGAAAACTACCTGGTCTACGACAACGGCCGCTGGTTTGGCGTGCTGGCGGACCCGGTGTGGTGGCAGTCCGTGTGGAATACGGTTTACTTCTCGGTGGTGTCGGTATCGCTGGAAGTCGTTTTCGGCGTCATCGTCGCACTGATTTTGAACGCAGAATTCAAAGGCCGCGTGATCGTTCGGGCGGCCGTGCTGATTCCCTGGGCCATTCCTACCATCGTGTCGGCTCAGATGTGGGCGTGGATGCTCAACGACCAGTTCGGCATCATCAACCACCTGCTGATGATGATCGGCATCATCGATGATCCGATCGCCTGGACAGCCAGCGCCACCTACTCCATGTGGGCGGTGATCATGGTCGACGTTTGGAAAACGATTCCCTTCGTGGCTCTGCTGGTACTAGCCGCGCTGCAGATGCTGCCCAAAGATTGTTACGAAGCCGCCGAGGTGGATGGTATTCACCCCGTGCGCGTGTTCTTCAAGGTCACGCTACCGCTGATCACTCCGGCGCTGATGGTGGCGGTCATCTTCCGCCTGCTGGATGCCCTGCGGGTCTTCGACGTGATCTATGTATTGACCTCCAACTCCACCAGCACGATGTCGATGTCGGTCTACGCGCGCCAGCAGCTCGTCGAGTTTCAGGATGTCGGCTACGGCAGCGCCGCATCAACGCTGCTGTTCTTGATCATCGCGCTGGCCACCGTGGCTTATCTTTACCTGGGCCGCAAACAGATTCAATTGGGAGGTGACTGATGAACAGCCGTCAGTTAACCAAAGTAGCGAAACGCGTCGGGTTCTGGGCACTGATTGCCGTCATCATGGTGTATGCGGTGTTCCCGTTTTATTACGCGGTGATTACCTCGGTGAAACCTTCCAGCGACCTGTTCCGCGTGGAGCTATGGCCATCGACCTGGAACCTGGATAACTACGCACAAATCTTTAGCCAATCGAGCTTCGTGCGGGCGATTTTCAACTCAATCATCGTCGCGTTCAGCGTGGTATTCATCGCGCTTCTGCTAGGCATCACCGCTTCTTATGCGCTGGGTCGGGTACGCTTTCGGGGCCGCTCCACCGTACTGCTGGTCATTCTAGGGGTTTCGATGTTCCCTCAAGTGGCAGTGCTCTCTGGGCTGTTCGAGGTGATTCGCGCGCTGAATCTCTACAACAACCCGGCAGGCCTCATCCTCAGCTACACCATCTTTACCCTGCCCTTCACAGTGTGGGTGCTCACCACCTTTATGAAGCAGCTCCCCATGGAGCTGGAAGAGGCGGCCATCATGGATGGGGCGACGCCCTGGGTGACCATCACCAAGGTGTTTTTGCCGCTGATGTGGCCGGCCATGGCGACCACGGGCCTGCTGGCATTCATCGCCGCCTGGAACGAGTTTCTATTCGCACTGACCTTCACACTGACCGATGCGCAGCGCACGGTGCCGGTTGCGATTGCCCTTCTGTCAGGCGGCAGCGCTTACGAACTGCCCTGGGGGCCGATCATGGCAGCCTCCGTCGTGGTCACCGTACCGCTGGTGATTTTGGTCATTATTTTCCAGCGCCGCATCGTATCGGGCCTGACCGCGGGTGCCGTCAAAGGCTAACCCACGCAACGAATATATTGATGGGCTGATGTTTATCCGTCAGCCACTTTTTTAAGGAACACAGCAATGCAAGACAACATGATGTGGTGGCGCGGCGGCGTTATTTATCAAATCTATCCGCGTAGCTTCTTAGACAGCCGCGGCGACGGCGTAGGCGATCTGAACGGCATCACCGAAAAGCTGGATTACGTGGCCTCCCTCAACGTGGACGGCATCTGGCTATCGCCCTTCTTTACTTCTCCGATGCTCGACTTCGGCTATGACGTGAGCGACTACCGCGACGTGGATCCGATGTTTGGCACGCTGGAAGACTTCAAGGCGCTACTGGAAAAAGCTCACTCGCTGGGCTTGAAAGTGATGATCGACCAGGTGATCAGCCATACCTCCGATCAGCACCCCTGGTTCCAGGAGAGCCGCCAAGATCGCACCAATCCTAAAGCCGACTGGTTTGTGTGGGCCGACCCGAAACCCGACGGCACACCGCCCAACAACTGGCTGTCGATTTTTGGCGGCTCGGCGTGGACCTTCGACTCCCGCCGCCAGCAGTACTATCTGCACAACTTCCTGGCCAGCCAGCCGGACGTGAACTTCCACAATCCGGAAGCGCGTCAGGCGCAGCTCGACAACATGCGTTTCTGGCTGGATTTGGGCGTCGACGGTTTTCGCTTGGATACGGTCAACTTCTACTTCCACGATGCCGAGCTGCGGGACAACCCGCCGGTACCGAAAGGCGAAGCCAAAACCCTGGGTGCACCGGAAGCGAACCCCTATACCTGGCAACGCCATGTCTACGACCTCAGCCGCCCGGAAAACCTGGACTTCCTCAAAGACCTACGCGCGCTGATGGATGAGTACCCCGGCACTACCACCGTGGGTGAGATTGGCGACGATAACCCGCTAGAGCGCATGGCCGAGTACACCGCCGGTGGCGATAAGCTGCACATGGCGTACACTTTCGACCTGCTCAACATGCCCCACTCCGCGAGCTACCTGCGCGAAGTGATCGAGCGTTTCCAACGCTTGGCAGGTGACGCCTGGCCCTGCTGGGCAACTTCCAACCACGATGTGGTGCGTAGCGCGACACGCTGGGGCGCTGACGAAGATCCCCACGCCTACCCGAAAGTGATGCTGGCGATGCTTTTCTCGCTGCGTGGCAGCGTGTGCCTGTACCAAGGCGAAGAGCTGGGCCTGCCGGAAGCGGACGTGCCCTTCGAGCGCATTCAAGACCCCTACGGCAAAGTGTTGTGGCCTGAGTTTAAAGGCCGCGACGGCTGCCGCACGCCCATGCCCTGGACCGACGGCGAACAGGGCGGCTTCTCTTCGGTGGAACCGTGGCTGCCCATGGAAGCTCGCCATTTGGATTTGGCGGTGAGCCGCCAGCAAGACGACCCCAACGCCACACTCAATAGCGTGCGCGCCCTGCTAGCGTTCCGCCGCAGCCACCCGGCGCTGTTTGATGGCGATTTGTCCTTGGTCGATGTCGGTGACGACCTGCTCGGCTTTACCCGTCAAAAAGGCGACGAGACCCTGCTGTGCGTGTTCAACCTGACCGGGCAAGAGCAGCAAACCACCCTGCCTGTGGAGGTCGCCAGCGACTTGCCGGTCGCCCAATTTACCGCCACGCGAGACGGCAGCACGCTCACGCTGCCCGCGTACCAAGCCGCCTTTATGCAGGTTGCCTAAACGCCGCCCATAACAGTTAATAACGATAGCCGACCCGCTCCGGTCGAGGTCGGCAAGGAGTTACCATGGCAAGTGTTACGCTTGAAAAGGTCAATAAGGTATTTGGCCGCGATCACATCATCAAAGACGTTGATCTTTCCATTGGCGACGGTGAGTTTGTCGTGTTCGTGGGCCCCTCCGGCTGCGGTAAATCCACCCTTCTGCGCCTGATTGCCGGGCTTGAATCGATCACCGATGGCGACCTAAACATTGGCGGCACCGTGGTGAACGACCTGCCCCCCCGCGAGCGCGGCGTGGGCATGGTGTTTCAGTCTTACGCGCTCTACCCGCACATGACCGTCTACGACAACATGGCTTTTGGCCTGAAACTGGCCAACACCGCCAAAGAGACCGTTCACGAACGAGTGATGAGCACGGCCAAAATCCTGCAGCTGGAAGAGCTTCTGCACCGCAAACCCAAAGCCCTCTCTGGCGGCCAGCGCCAGCGCGTGGCGATGGGACGCGCCATGGCGCGGGAGCCGCGCATCCTGCTGTTCGATGAGCCACTCTCCAACCTGGATGCCTCGCTGCGGGTGCAGATGCGTAACGAAATCGCCCGCCTTCATAACCGTCTTGGCTCTACCATGATCTACGTGACCCACGATCAGGTCGAAGCCATGACCCTGGCGGATAAAATCGTAGTGCTCAACCGGGGCCATGTGGAACAAGTGGGCAGTCCCCATGAACTGTACCAGCGTCCGGCCACCAAATTCGTCGCCGGCTTCATTGGCTCGCCCACCATGAACTTCATGCCCGCCGAGCTGATCAGCGGTACCGCCGACGGCTGCCGCGTCAAAGCAGCCGGCATCGGCGACGTATCGCTTCCCCAAGCGGGCGACGCTTACTCACAAGGCACCTCGCTCACGCTCGGAGTGCGCCCCGAGCACCTTCGTTTGGAAGCGCCCCAAGGCGATAACTGCTTCGATATCGTCAACGTCGAGTACCTGGGTAACGAGGTCTACGTGTACCTGGAGCCGAAAGCGGGGTCGACCCTGCTGATCCATCGCAGCGAAGCACCCAGCCAGTGGCAAGAGGGCCAGCAGGTGTCGCTGGTACCAGATACCGAACACGTACACCTATTCGATGAAAGCGGCGCCGCGTTGACACTTGGCAACGCGCGCTCGGCAGCTTAAACACTGATTGACAGACCCATCACGGCCTTGGCTGGGTGAGACACCTTTCGAAGAGGGTAGTCGACACACCATCAAGGCCGTTATTCTTGTGCGCGACAATTAAATAATTAGCCTGCGCTATAAATGCGTCCGGCACGCACTCTCTCCACCAACGTTCTTCACCTGTTTAGGAAGCACCGTGACCGCCCCTCGCCGAATGACCCTAAAGGACCTTGCGCTCGAACTCGGCGTCTCTACCGCGACGATTTCCAACGCCTTCAACCGCCCCGATCAGCTCTCTCCGCTGCTGCGCGATCGTATTCTCAAAGAAGCCAAGCGCTTAGGGTATAGCGGCCCCGATGCCAAAGCGCGCAGCCTTCGCACCGGACGCTCCAGCATCGTGGCGGTGATTCTAGCCGAAAGCCTGACCTACAGCTTGAACGATGCCGTCGCCAGTGAGTTTCTCTCTGGTGTGGCTGAAGTGCTGGATGCCCACGGCCATACCATGCTGCTATTACCGGGCCGAGGCCACGCATCGCAGCCGCCCGGCTCGGCTAATATCGCCGATGGCTTCATCGTGTACGGTTTGATGCCCAACAATAAACTGCTGAATGAACTGCCCTCCCAGCGCCCCCTGGTATCGGTCGACTTCGATATCGACGGCTGTCCCACCGTGCACATCGATGACCGCGATGCCAGCTACGCCATGGCCATGCATGCCCTCAAAGAGCGCCCTGCCCGTCCTGCCATCATCAACCTGCGCTTGACCAAAGAGCACTGCAATGGCCGAGTGACGAAGGCGCATACGATGCTGCCCGACAGCAGTACGATCAGCCGGGCACGTCTAGCCGGGTTTCACGCCGCGCTCAGCGAACACGGGTTCGATACCGACACCATTCCGCTATGGAACATCGAGGAGAACGTGTTTGACGTGTGCTCACCGGTGATCACCGAGATTATTGATTTGCCCGACGAGCAGCGCCCCGACTTGCTACTGTGCATGTCAGACCGCATTGCGCTCACCGCGCTGACGCTGGCCGAGCAGCGGGGTATTCACGTACCGGAGGCGTTACGCATTACGGGGTTCGATGGCATTGCCGAAGGCCAGTACCGTGCCCCTCGTTTGACGACCGTGCGCCAGGACAGCGCAGGCAAAGGACGAGTCGCCGCCAAAATGATTTTGGGGCGGATACCAAAAACCCAGCAGCTGCTCAAAACCGAGCTGCTGCTGGGCGATACTTGTCCTTAGCGGACTCCCCCTAAAACGGCGGGATTATTGCGCGGTTTTCTGCATGGCGATGGCGGTATCCAACATGCGGTTGGAGAAGCCCCACTCGTTGTCGTACCACGCCATGATCTTCACCAGACGACCATTAACGCGAGTATGGTTAGCGTCAAAGGTAGACGAGTGCGCATCGTGGTTGAAGTCGATGGAGACCAGCGGCTGGGCGTTGACCGCCAAGACCGGCGAGTTCGCAGCGGCTTTTTCGACGATTTCGTTGATCTCTTCCTTGGTGGTCTCACGGCCCGCCGTGAAAGTCAGATCCACCAGAGAGACGTTGATCACCGGTACACGCACCGCCAAGCCATCGAACTTGCCCGCCAGCTCCGGCAGTACCAAACCCACGGCTGCCGCAGCGCCGGTTTTGGTCGGAATCATGGAGTGGGTGGCGCTACGGGCACGGTACGGGTCGGAGTGATACACATCCGACAGATTCTGGTCATTGGTGTAGGCGTGAACGGTGGTCATTAGGCCGTTTTCGATACCAACGGCGTCATTCAGCGCTTTAGCGACTGGTGCCAAGCAGTTGGTGGTGCAAGACGCATTCGATACCACCGTGTGCTCAGCGGTCAGAATGTCGTCATTCACACCGTAAACGATGGTGGCATCCGCATCCGGGCTTGGGGCTGAAATAAGAACGCGCTTGGCACCGGCAGCGATGTGCTTAGCGGCCGCCTCGCGTTTGGTGAACAAGCCAGTACACTCCATGACGAGGTCGATATCCATGGACGCCCAGGGCAGGTTGGCCGGGTCGCGCTCGGAGGAGATCGCGATGCGATCACCATCCACGCTGATGCTCTCGGCATCATGCTCGACGCTGAACGGGAAGTGACCGTGCACCGTGTCATGGCGCAGGAGATGGGAGTTTAGGGAAGGGTCACCCAGATCGTTGATCGCAACTACCTGAACGCGATCACGGTAGCCGTTTTCATACAGCGCACGCAGTACGTTACGGCCAATCCGTCCAAATCCGTTAATGGCAACTCTTATTGTCATGGTAGCACCTCAATCAAGCAGTGGTCGTAGATGGCGTATCCAGTAAAAAAATTACTAAAAATACGTATTTAATCACCTATAGGCCGATTAAAACCTGCCATAACCGCCCCTAAAGGCTAATAACTATCCAATATGTAGTAAAATTACTATATAAAGGCTATCGTAGTCCAATACTTAATCAACGATTCACCCGCCCTTTTTTCGGGCCTCGTTCAGCCAACGCTGCTCATCAGGAGTACCATATGACACGTGCAACGTCCCCGACTCCCCTACGCCGTACCAAAATCGTCGCCACGCTTGGCCCAGCCAGTGACCGCCCTGGGGTGTTGGAAGCCATGCTAAAAGCGGGCGTTGACGTGGTGCGACTGAATTTCTCCCATGGGTCTGCCGAAGATCATCGCCGTCGGCTAAGCGCTGTCCGCGAGATCGCCCAGCGCCTGGGCCGCAGCGTGGCTGCACTAGGCGACTTACAAGGCCCCAAAATTCGCATTTCGCGCTTTGCCGACGGTGCCGTTCACCTCGAAGTTGGCCAGCCTTTCGTGCTGGACATGGCGCTGGATGCCAATAGCGGCAGTAACGAGCGCGTCGGCTGTGACTACAAAGCGCTAATCGATGACGTCGCCCCCGGTGACCGTCTGCTGCTGGACGATGGCCGCGTCGTACTGGACGTCACTTCTATCGTTGGGCAAGAAGTTCACACCCGAGTTCACGTGGGCGGCAAACTGTCCAACAATAAAGGCATCAACAAACAAGGCGGCGGTCTTTCTGCCCCGGCGCTGACCGATAAGGATAAAGAAGATCTCAAAACCGCCATCGAGATTGGCGTAGACTATCTCGCCGTCTCGTTCCCACGCAGCGCCGCCGACATGCAGGAAGCGCGCGCTCTGCTGGGTGACGAGGGCAAAGAGATCGGGCTGGTCGCTAAACTGGAGCGTGCCGAGGCCGTTGCCAACGACGAAACCCTAGACGCCATCATCGAAGCGTCAGAAGCGGTGATGGTCGCCCGTGGCGACCTGGGCGTAGAGATTGGCGATGAAGCGCTGATCGGCACGCAAAAGCGCATCATCAAGCATGCCCGCTCACTGAATCGCGCGGTGATCACGGCCACCCAAATGATGGAGTCGATGATCGAATCGCCGCTCCCCACCCGTGCGGAAGTCTTCGACGTGGCCAACGCCGTGCTCGACGCCACCGATGCGGTCATGCTTTCGGCGGAAACGGCGGCAGGCGACTACCCGGTGGAAACCATCGAAGCCATGGACCGCGTCTGCCTGGGTGCCGAGCGCGAGCGCATTGCCCAAGCCTCCGGCCACCGTATTCATGAAGGCTTCGAGCGGATCGATGAAACCATCGCGCTTTCTGCTATGTACGCTGCCAACCACCTAACCGGTGTACGCGCCATTGCCTGCATGACCTCCACCGGCTACACGCCGCTGATTGCCTCGCGCATTCGCTCTGGCTTGCCGATTGTCGGCTTGGCCCACAGCCCCATCGCCCAACGGCGCATGGCGCTCTACCGTGGCGTAGTCTCGATTCCATTCGATACGACGAACATGGAGGCCACCGAGGTGAACCATGAAGCCATCAAACTGCTGAAGGCCCATGGATTGGCACGCCCAGGTGAGCATGTCATTCTTACTCGCGGCGATCATATGAATGCCCACGGTGGCACCAACACCATGAAAGTACTGGCCGTTGATGCCGAGTAACTAACCGCTTCGCCGCTCTATAAATAACAAACGAATGATCAGGAGAGCCATGCCATGAACGATGCCCGCCCACCCCGCCAAGCCGTGCGCACGCTGCAACCGCGCAAGCGTATTGCGCTGATTGCCCACGATGGCAAAAAAACCGAGATGCTGGAGTGGGCGACGCGCTGGCAAGACACACTCAGCCAGCACACGCTGATTGGCACAGGCACCACCGCAGGGCGGTTGAAAACCGCCCTGGGGCTAGAAGTGGAAGGCTTAATGAGCGGGCCGCTAGGCGGCGACCAGCAGATTGGGGCGCGCATCGCCGAGCAGCAGCTCGACGTGCTGATCTTCTTCTGGGACCCCTTTGCACCGCAGCCCCACGACCCGGACGTGAAAGCACTGCTGCGCCTTGCCGCGCTGTGGAACGTGCCGGTGGCGTGTAATGCGGCTAGCGCCGACTTTCTGCTCTCCTCGCCCTATCTTAGCGAACGCTATGATATGTCGATTCCAGACGCGAACGCCTGGGCACAGGCACGCACGGTATAAACCGGGCGCGCCCTGCGCTCAGCGGGTACGCAGGCGGCGCGCGACCACCTGCTGCCCGCATTGGTAGCTTCCATTCATCGCGCCCAGCGCGCACTGAAGCGTCAGCTCAGCGATGCGGTCATAATCCTGCAACGCCGAATTAACCGGCTGAGGCAGAAAATCTAACAGGCGGTGGTCACCAAATGTGGCTAACCGCAGCGTCTCCGGCAGCCCGCCCTGGGCAAGCAACTCATCAAACACACCTTCCATCAGCGCGTAGGAGGCCGTGACCAGCGCATCTACCTCGCCTGCAGCAAAGAGCTGTTGCGCCAGTTCAACGCCCACATCCCGCTCGTAGCGCCCACCGCTAAAGGTAACGGCTTCAACGCCCTTCCCTTCCAGTGCGGCAAAAAATCCTGCACGGCGCTCCCGGCTTACCGAGAGTTCAGGCATCGCATCCAACCACGCGATTCGCCGAGTTGCACTGCCCATCACCGAGCGCGTCAGCGCATAAGCGGCTTCTTGGTCATTGCTCACCACGCTGGCAAAGCGCTCGGGCGTCAGGCCCCGGTCCATCCCAACAACGCTCCATCCTTCGTCGGCCAAATCCGTATAAAAAGTGTCGTTTTCCGGCAGGCAGCTGGCGGTAATCAGCACCTCACAGCGCTGGGCGCGCAGGGCCAAAGCCAGCGTGCGCTCACTGTCCGCGCAGTCATCGGAACTCACCACCAACAGTTGGTAGCCGCGCTCGCGAGCACCTCGCTCGAGGCGTTTGGCAAGGCGTGCGTAGCTGATGTTTTCCAAATCCGGCACGATCAAACCGATCAACCGGCTAGCGCCACGGCGCAGCGCGGCGGCCTGAGGGTCAATGTGATAGCGGTGCTGACGCACAACGGCCATCACTTTATCGATAGTGGCCGGGCTAATGCGCCGCTGCTCGGCCTGGCCGTTGATTACATAGCTTGCCGTGGTGCGCGAAACCCCGGCGAGCCGGGCAATATCGGCAAGTGTCATGCTGGTTTCCCCCTAAATGAAGACGGCAGTTTAGCAGCCGTTTTACCCTCTTCAGACCAAAGTCTAAAAAGACAACCCTTGTGTCCAAAAGTGAATCGATTCAGCATAGCCAACTATACACAGGTGACACGATTCATCCAGCTAACCACAACGATCTACGACTAACGTTTTATGCGCGCATTTTCGCCGCCAATCGCAGACGTTGCCGTTGCCTGACCGCGTTTACAGGAGACCCCTATGTTGACACTCGGCCCCGATGACATCTTGCTCGACCGCCACGCGGACAACTGGCAAGCTGCGCTCGACAGCGCCGCCAACGCCCTGGCAGAGGCTGGCTTGGTTGCGGCCGAGTACCGCGATGGCCTCCACGCCCGCGAAGCGCAGTCCTCAACGTACCTAGGCAACGCAATTGCCATTCCCCACGGCACTCCGGAAAGCCGCCATCACGTCAAGCGTACCGGCGTGCGGGTACTGCAGTTCCCTAAAGGGGTGCAGTGGCACGACGGCAACACCGTACATGTGCTGGTCACCATTGCGGCACAAAACGACGAGCACCTGGATATTCTGCGCCAGCTTACCCACGTACTCGACCGCGACGGCGTAGCAACCGAGTTGGCTCGCGCCAGCTCCACCGCCGATGTTGCGCGCCTGCTCTCGAAGCCGTCCTTAGCGCCGCGTCTGGATGCCGATACGCTATGTGTTAACTTCCCCGCCCGCGACCCGCAGGAGCTGGCTCTGGCCGCCGCAGCGCGGCTGCGCCAAAGCGGCTGCGTGGATAACGGCTTTATTAGTGCTGTGGCGAGCGCCCAGCCCCAGTGGTTGGGCAAAGGCCTATGGCTTGCCAGCCACGCCCAAGGGGTGAACCAGCCCGCGCTGGGCGTAGCCACCCCCGCCGATAGCACCATCGAGCACGGCGGCCATCCGGTTCATGCGCTGTTCTGCCTGGCCGCCAGCGGCGATGCCCACCGGCCGCTGCTCGAGCAGCTGATGGCGGTACTAGAGAACGGCGAAAGCGACAGCTTTGTGGGCAAAAATAGCGCCCAGCTGCTGGCAGCGCTGGCCGGTGAAACCGCCAGCACCCAAACCCGCCGCGTGCGGGTTCTGAATCCCCACGGCTTGCACGCTCGCCCGGCTAAACAGCTGGTACAGATCGCCCGCGCCCAGCCCATGCCCATCAACGTGCGCCTGGAAGAAGGCAGCGCCACCACGGTATCTGCTGCCAGTTTGACCAAAGTGATTGGCCTGGGTGCGCGCCGTGGCCAATGGCTGATCTTCTCTGCCGAGGGCGAACAGGCAAGCGCCGCGCTAGATGCCATTGCCGCCGCTGTCGAAGAGGGCTTGGGTGAAAAAGTCACGCCGTTCGACGGGGGCCGCGATGCCACGCCCGCCGCCAACGCCAGCAAGCCCGCCGTTGAGCCGCTGGCCGCTGACACGCCGCACACCGGTGTAGCAGCCTCGCCAGGCTTGGCGATTGCGCCGGTGTTCGTCATTCGTCCGATGCAGTTCGACTACCCAGAGTACGCCAGCCAGCCCGACGAAGAAATCGCTCGCTTGGAAGAGGCTCTAAAAGAGGGCGCTGCCCAACTGCAGGCGCTGGTACACAACGCCCCCGGCGGCGAAGTGGCCGACATTCTCTCTATGCACGAAGAGATGCTCGACGACCCCGAACTGCACCAGGCGGCCATTGACGCCATCCGCGAAGGCCGCTCGGCGGAAGCGGGCTGGTGGGAAGCTATCGACACCGCCGCCCACGCCCAAGAGATGCTGGCCGACCGGCTGCTGGCCGAACGCGCCGCCGACCTGCGCGATGTCGGCCGCCGCGTGCTCGGCGTGCTTTGCGACGTTACCCTGCCCGAGCCACCCGACCACCCCTATATTTTGGTGATGGACGATATCGGCCCCTCCGATGTGGCCCGCTTAGACACATCCCGCGTGCGTGGCCTGCTGACCGTTCGCGGCGGTGCCACGGCGCACAGCGCTATTCTGGCTCGCGCCCTTGGCATTCCTGCGGTAGTCGGTGCCGGTGAAGCGGTCATGGCGCTACACAACGGCGGCATGATGATTCTGGATGGCGAGCGCGGCCGCGTGACCTCGCAACCTTCTGAGGAGCGCCTGCGCCGCGCCGAGCAGCAACTGCTTGACCAGCAGCAGCGTGAGGCGGATGCCTGGGAGCTGCGCTTCGAGCAGGCGCAAACCCGCGACGGTCATAAGGTGGAAGTGGCTGCCAACCTCGGCAACACTGCCCACGCCGCCGATGCGGTAGAGCGCGGCGCGGAAGGGGTCGGCCTGCTGCGCACCGAGTTCCTGTTTATGGCCTACTCCAGCGCGCCGGATCTCGCTACGCAAATCGCCGAATACCGTGAAGCCACCGATGCCCTCAATGGCCGCCCGCTCGTCGCCCGGACCCTGGACGTCGGCGGCGACAAGCCGCTGCCCTACTGGCCGGTGCCCCAGGAAGACAACCCCTTCCTCGGCCTGCGCGGTATTCGCTTAGCGCTGACCCAACCAGAAGTGCTGGAAACCCAGATTCGCGCACTGCTGATGGCCGCCGTCGGCAAACCGCTACGCATCATGCTGCCGATGGTTAAAGACGTGGCCGAGTTCCGCGCGGCGAAGGCGATTTATGACCGCCTGCTCAAAGAGATCGCACCCCAGCAGCGCGCCACCGACGTACAGCTTGGCGTGATGATTGAGGTGCCCTCCAGCGCCTTGTTAGCGCCCACGTTGGCCGCCGAAGTCGACTTCTTCTCAGTGGGTACCAACGACTTAACGCAGTACACCCTCGCGATTGACCGTGGCCACCCAGAGCTATCCGCTAAAGCCGATGGCCTGCACCCAGCGGTACTGCGGTTGATCCAAATGACCGTTGAGGCCGCCCACGCTCACGGCAAATGGGTCGGCGTGTGTGGCGAACTGGCTTCTGATGCCATGGCCGTGCCGGTTCTGGTGGGCTTAGGTGTCGATGAACTCTCGGTGAGCGCACGCCAAATCCCGCTGGTCAAAGCCCGCCTGCGCGAGTTTGATCTTGCCCAAGCCCAGGCCAGCGCCCAGTTAGCGCTGAGCAAAGCCACCAGCGACGACGTCCGCGACGCCTTGGAGGCCAGCTAATGGCAAGAGTTGTCTGTATTACGCTCAACCCAGCGCTGGATCTCGCCTTCAATCTGGATGCGCTGACGCTGGGGCACGTCAACCGCCCCACCGGCGCGCAGCTGGAAGCCGCAGGTAAAGGGGTGAACGTCGCGCGGGTATTGGCAAGCCTGGGCCACGAGGTGATCGTCAGCGGCTTCTTGGGCGAAGAGAACGACGCTCCTTTCAGCCTCGCCTTCCCCCGTTACGGCGTCGAAGATGCCTTTGTGCGAGTGCCGGGCAACACGCGCATCAACGCCAAACTCGCTGAGCAGAGCGGCCGTGTAACCGACATCAACGGCCCCGGCATGCCCATCGAAGCCGCCCATCTGGAGGCTTTACGCACCAAACTAAACGGCCTGTTTGAAAGTAGCGCGCCGCCTGAAGCCATGGTGGTCGCAGGCAGCCTGCCTCCCGGCATCGACCAGCCCGCGTTTGGCGAGCTGCTTGCCTTCCTGAAAGGTTTCGGGGTGCCGCTGTGGGTGGATACCAGCGGACCGGCGCTGCTCACGGCGATTGCCGCGCGGCCTGCCGCAGTCAAGCCCAACGAAACCGAGCTGGCCGACTGGGCCGGTAGCGCCCTTGATAGCGACCAACAGCGCCAAGCCGCCGCCGAGCGGCTGCACGCCAGCGGCATCGAACACGCGCTGATTTCAGCGGGTGCCGAAGGCGTTCTATGGGTGAGCCAGCACGGCACTTGGCAATCCACGCCGCCGACCGTTACCGCCACCAATACTGTTTGCGCGGGCGACACCTTTGTGGCCGGCATGCTTCACGGGCTGCTAAGCCAGCACTCACCCGACGATACGCTTCGTTTCGCCACGGCGCTTTCTGCCGAAGCGGTACGCCATGTCGGTGTGGGCACTTCCCACGCCGATGATTTTGACTCACTCCAACAACAGACCCGGGTACGGCGTCTTGACGACACCCACACCGAGGGAGCCACGCGATGAACCTAATCCTGATTACCGCCTGCCCCAGCGGCATGGCGACCACTTTCCTGGCCGCCAAACGCCTAGAGCAAGCCGCCACACGGCTGGGCTGGAACGTTCATGTAGAGATGCACGGTGAGATTGCGCCACTGCAAGCCGCCAGCGCCGAGCAGATTGCTAACGCCGATTTGATCGTCGTGGCCGCCGACCACGTGCCCGCCCCGGAGCGCTTCGAAGGCAAACGGCTATTCCAAGCTCCTATTGCCCGCGCCCTGCCCGACCCCAGCGCCTTTTTAAGCCAGGCTAAGCGGGAAGCACCGATTTACAGTGCCCCGGCAGCCACCGCTGCGGCTCCGGCCAACAGCGGGAATGGCAAAAAAATCGTTGCCGTCACCGCCTGCCCCACCGGTGTTGCCCACACCTTTATGGCCGCCGAAGCGCTGGCCGAAGCGGGTAAGGCCATGGGCCACCAGATTCGTGTGGAAACCCAAGGCTCGGTGGGCGCGCAAAACAAACTCACGGAAGCGGAAATCGCCGACGCTGATGTGGTCGTGTTGGCCTGCGATATCGAAGTGGATCCTTCACGCTTTGCAGGCAAACGGGTTTATCGCACCTCTACCGGCAATGCGCTGAAAAAGCCGCGCCCGACCCTGGAGGCTGCCTTCACCGACGCCGTTGTGGAAGATGGCACCAGCGCCGCCAGTGGTGCATCGGCCAAGAAAGGCATGAAAGAAAAAGGCGTCTATAAACACCTGCTAACCGGTGTGTCCTTTATGCTGCCCATGGTGGTGGCGGGTGGCTTGTTAATAGCCCTCTCGTTCGTGTTCGGTATCGAAGCGTTCCAGGAAGAAGGCACCCTGGCCGCTGCACTGATGCAGATTGGTGGCGGCACAGCCTTCGCGCTGATGATTCCCGTTCTGGCGGGTTACATCGCCTACTCCATCGCCGACCGCCCCGGTATTGCCCCCGGCATGATTGGCGGTATGTTGGCCGCCGAGATTGGCTCCGGGTTTATCGGCGGTATTTTGGCCGGTTTCCTGGCGGGCTACGTGGCCCTTGCCGTCACGCGCTACGTAAAACTGCCCTCCAGCGTTGAGTCGCTCAAACCGATTCTGATCATCCCGCTGATTGCCAGCTTGGTCACCGGCCTGACGATGATCTACGTGATTGGCGAGCCGGTGGCTGCCGTGCTGAGCGCGCTCACCGGCTTCCTGGAGTCCATGGGCTCGACCAATGCCGTGCTACTGGGCATTCTGCTCGGGGCCATGATGTGCTTCGACCTGGGTGGCCCGGTCAACAAAGCGGCCTACACCTTTGGCGTCGGCCTGTTGGCCTCTGAAACCTACGGTCCAATGGCCGCGATCATGGCCGCCGGCATGGTGCCCGCGATTGGTATGGGTATTGCCAGCTTCGTGGCGCGTAACAAGTTCTCTGCCCCCGAGCGAGAAGCGGGTAAAGCCTCGTTCGTGCTGGGCCTGTGCTTTATCAGTGAAGGCGCGATTCCCTTTGCGGCGAAAGACCCGCTGCGCGTGATTCCCGCCTGTATCGCCGGTGGTGCGGTCACGGGTGCGCTCTCCATGCTGGTGGGTGCCAAACTGATGGCCCCCCATGGCGGTATCTTCGTGCTGCTGATTCCTAACGCCATTACTCCCGCTCTGCTTTACCTGGGCGCGATTGTGGTGGGCTCATTGATCACCGGCCTGGGCTACGCGTTTATCAAACGTGGCGCTGCCCAAGTAGCCGTTGCCAGCTAAAAGCGGCACACTAAGGGTGAGGCAATCTCGCCCTTTTGTTTTTCAGTCAGACATTCAAGACGACCACCACCCCGCTGTTTTATTAACCATTTTTCTTACCATTGATCGCTAACTGTTGTTCTCAAGCGCGCAACATGTAGTATTTTTACATAAATAACAGCGACGCCAAGGGTCGGACACGCCCCGTTAGCGATAACGATGTAAAACAGATGTAAAAACAACAGGACCGCCCGTTATGTTTCAACTCACTCGCAGCGTTACTTGGCAGGCCCTAGAGCGCCTGCGCGATAAAACCGCCAATGACCGCATTCGTGACTACTTTACGAATGACCCGCAGCGCTTCGAAAAAATGAGCCTCCGCGTCGGCGGCCTTTTTCTAGATTACTCCAAGCATCAGGTATCGGATGAAGTGCTGGCTAAACTAATCGAGCTAGCCGACCATTCCGCCCTGGTACAGCGCCGCGCCCAAATGTTTTCTGGCGACATTATCAACGTGACCGAGAACCGCCCGGTACTCCACACCGCCCTACGCCATCTTGGTGATGAACCGGTGTATGTGGACGGCGAAGACGTGATGCCAGAAATCACCCGCACCCGCGAGCAGATCAAGCTGTTCTCGGAAGCGGTGCGTAGCGGCGAGTGGAAAGGCTATAACGGCCAGCGTATTAAAGATGTGGTCAATATCGGCATCGGCGGCTCGGACCTTGGCCCCAACATGGCAGTGCGTGCGCTGTTGAAGTATCGCCACCCAGAGCTGCACTTCCACTTCGTTTCCAACGTGGACGGCACCCATATACAGAAAGTGCTGTCGCGGCTAGACCCCGCCACCACGCTGTTTATCGTCTCTACCAAAACCTTCTCCACCCAGGAAACCCTGCTCAACGCCAAGACGGCGCGGCGCTGGTTCCTGGAGAACGCTGGCGAAGACGCGGACGTGGGCGCGCATTTTATTGCCGCGTCCACCAACCGCAAAGCGGCGATGGAGTTCGGTATTCGCGAAGAGAACGTGTTTGAGTTTTGGGCCTGGGTGGGCGGCCGCTACTCCATGTGGTCTTCCATCGGCTTACCGATTGCGCTCTCGATTGGCTTTGAAGGCTTTATCGAGCTGCTGGAAGGCGCCCATGAGATGGACCGCCACTTTATCGAAGCGCCTTTCGCTCAGAACATGCCGGTCCTGATGGCGCTGATCGGCATCTGGTACATCAACTTTATCGGCGCGGAAACCCAGGCCATCGTGCCCTACGACCAAGCGCTCAACCAGTTACCCTCTTTCCTGCAGCAGCTGGATATGGAGTCTAACGGCAAGTCGGTGGATATTTTCGGCCACCCGGTGAACTACAAAACCGGCCCGATTGTGTGGGGCCAAACCGGCTCCAACGGCCAGCACGCCTTCTTCCAGCTGCTGCACCAGGGCACTCGCTACGTGCCCATCGACTTTATCGCCTCGCTCAAGCCGGAACCGGGCGTGGAAGACCACCACTTCGCCCTGCTGACCAACATGCTGGCCCAAGCCAACGCCTTTATGGAAGGCAGCCAAGGCGACAGCAAAGAGCTTAGCCAGCTAGACCCCTATAGCTGCCCCGGCAACCGCCCCTCCAGCACCCTGCTGCTCGACGAGCTAACGCCGAAAAACCTGGGCGCGCTGATTGCGCTCTACGAACACAAGGTGTTTGTGCAGGGCGTAATCTGGAACATCAACTCGTTCGACCAGTGGGGCGTACAGCTAGGCAAGCGCATCGCCGGTGAAATCAGCGAGCGCATCGACGCCAACGCCGCCGACTTCGACGCTTCTACGCAGGGGCTGCTTGAGCTGGTGCGTGCCCACTTCCCCACCAGCGCACGCAAAGCCGATAGCGCCGAGCCAGCAAGCAGCGATAAAAAACCGGTGCGGAAGAAGCGTTAGGATAAAAAGTAAGTAAGCACAGCGCCTTGGCAGACTGTCAGGGCGCTTTTGGGTCAATGCCTAATGAGTGGCTCTCAACCGTCGACAATCGGCGCGTAGCCGTGGCTTATTGAACATTGTGAAAAGGTGAACCCATGCAGCATCTTCACCGGTCTATTCAGCGCTGCCCGCGAGTCGCGGTCTACGGCACGTTAAAGCACGGCCATCGCAATCATCATTGGTTAAACGGCGCTGACATGCTGGGCCAAGACCGTTTAACGGGAATCACACTTTACGACCTTGGCCCCTACCCAGGCGCTAAGCTCACGCCATCCACAGGCGTTAAGGTGGAAGTGTATGCCATTAACGCCGAACAGCTAGCACGACTGGATGAGCTAGAAGATTACCTGCATAACTCTCCCGACAAGGGGATGTACGACCGAAGGGTGTTGGCAACACAGTATGGCGATGCCTGGTGCTATATCTACAATCCACCGGTTGAGGCAACGTCGCAGATCAAGAGCGGAGAGTGGTAAAACGATTTACAGTAAGGCAAATGCCTCTTCCGTACTCACAACCTCCGCATACTCCCCTGCTAAATTCGCCAGCGACATCGCATGCACCTCTTCGGCAGTGCGATAGGTGCCGGCGTAATCTTGCTTTGCGAACGTGAAGGTGGCATCGCTCACCACATAAGCATCGAAGCCTAAATTCCCCGCCGAACGTACCGTGGCTTCGACCGAATTACTGGTACTGACGCCTACAATGACCAACTTATGGATGCCGCAGGCACGTAGCCAGCGCTCTAACCCAGAGTGCGTGAACGCATCGGGCACGTTTTTATCGACGATATGCTCGGTAGCGAGTGGCTCAAACGCAGGCTGGAATAGCACGCCGCTCTGACCAGGCCAAAACGGTGAGCTGGGCGTGCGGGAAAGATGACGTACATGCACGATAGGCTCACCTTGGCACCGCCAACTGGTTAGTAGCCGCTGAATGTTGGCTTCGGCTTGCGGGTTATTGCGCTCTCCCGCTTTTTCAGTCGCCATGCCTTGCTGCATGTCGATAATGATCAGCGCTACGCGCTGATTCTTCGTCACGTACATGCTTTCCCTCCCTGAAATCATCCGAGTAAGTCTTCCCTCTTTTCCCAAAATACCATTAGCGCTGTCGTGGCTGTACTGCCCGCTTGGTTGCGGTGCTGGGCAAACCTCATATACTGTATTTATGAACATATATATTGATACTACGTACGAGGTAGCAGATGACATCACTGGATCCCTCTCGCGCTACCGTGCATAAAGGGCGCGGTGCAACCTACGACCCACATAACCGCTTTGCCCCTACCCGCAGCGTGGCAGAGGATGACGGATGGTGGCAGGAAGAAGCCTCTATCTCACTGGCAACAGAAGTGCGCGAGGAAGCCAGTAAAAGCGCACTCTCTTGGAACAAATCGCCAGATTTACCTTTTGATCGTTCGCTTAACCCGTATCGCGGCTGTGAGCATGGCTGTGTCTACTGCTATGCCCGGCCCTCACACGCCTATTGGGATTTATCGCCAGGGCTGGATTTTGAAACCAAGCTGATCGCCCGTCGCGGGCTGGTGGAGCATTTAAAAGAGGAACTTTGCCACCCCCACTATGTTTGCCGCCCCATTAACCTCTCCGGTAATACCGACTGTTACCAGCCGCTAGAGGCCACCTACCAAACCACCCGCCGCTTACTGGAATTGCTGTTAGCTTGCCGCCACCCGGTGACGCTAGTGACGAAAAGCACGCTGATTTTGCGGGATATCGATCTACTGGCAGAAATGGCGGAGCATCGCTTGGTGCGGGTGTTCGTGAGCTTGACCAGCCTAGACGCTAACCTAAAGCGCACGCTGGAACCCCGTGCGGCATCGCCGCAGGCACGCCTGAAAGTGATTCGTGAGCTAAACACGGCGGGAATACCGGTGGGCACGCTGATATCACCGATTATTCCCGGCCTGACCGACCACGAAATTGAACGCATTCTGGAAGCCGCCAGCCGCGCCGGGGCGCGCACCGCCACCTGGATGCTGCTGCGGCTGCCCCACGAGGTCGCGCCGCTGTTTGACGCGTGGCTAGAGGCTCACTACCCCGAGCGCGCTGCCAAGGTGATGAGCTTGATGCGCCAGTGTCGGGGCGGTAAAACCTACGATTCGGCCTTTGGTAAGCGCTTTCGCGGAGAAGGGGTATTTGCTGACTTAATCGCCCAGCGGTTTCAGCGTGCTAGCCGCCAGTGGAACATGCAGCCACGCCCCGAGCAGGGGCTGAATACCCGTGATTTTCGCCCGCCCCGGGCACAGGGGGATTTATTTGATTAGACTGCAGGAATACCCATCACTAAGAAGACGCCCTCTCCATGTCGCTCAGCAAAACAAAATCCAGCTTTTACCGCCGCCTTTACGTGGCCCACTTGATTGAGCAAGGCGTGGCCAGCGTACCCGCGCTGATGGAAGCCACCGGCATGCCGAGGCGCACCGCCCAAGACACCATTACGTCCTTGGGGGAATTGGATATTGAGTGCGTATTTGAAAAAGGCGACGGCGAGCGCCACAACATTGGCCACTACACCATTAAGCAGTGGGGCGCGATTGACCCTCAGTGGGTGGCATCGAACGCTGAGCGCTTAGGGCAGGTACTGGGCTATCGCTAGCCTCGTCAGGCTCTGCCCACGCAAGGCGCGCTGTATTTAACGTCACGCTGAGCGAGCTTGCGGCCATCGCCAATACGGCGGCCAAGGGCGGTACCGCCATCATGATCACCAGCCCAAGCGCCAGCGTGTTATAGAGTGCCGAAAACACTAGGTTTTGTACCATGACTCGGCGGGTGCGCTTAGCCAGTGCCAATAGCCTTACGATACCGCTCACCCCAGGCCAAAGCAGCTGTGCGGCGGCTCCTTCTCGGGCAGCTTCGCTGGCTTGCATGGGGGCGACACCTACCCCGGCTTCGGCAAGGCTCAAGGTATCGTTCACCCCGTCGCCCACATAGAGCGTGGGCGATGGCAGCGCTTTGAGCAGTGCCGCTTTAGCTTCCGGCGAACGCTGGGCGTAGCACGCGTTTTTTGCTAGCCCCACCTGCAGGCAAAGCCAGCCCACCGGCCCCTGGCGGTCGCCGCTGATCAGCGCCACGATGTACCCTGAGCGCTGTAGTTCGGCAAGGCTCGCTTTCGCATCGCTTACCGGCTGGTCGGCACAGTAGAGCGTGGCGAGCCAACCGCGGCTGTTGGCCACTACCACCTGTGAAGCAAAGGCGTAGTCAGGGTGTTGGGCATTATCTGGCAAAGGCGCGCTAAGCTGCTGCTCTATCCATGCGGCGCTACCTAACCACCACCGCTCTCCGTTTTGAAACGTTGCTTGCTGGCCTTTGCCGGGATGCTCCTCAAGATGAAGTACTTTATGAAGTGCCTTGGGCGGCGTTGCTGTTTCAGCCTTGTTCGCCCAGTCCAGCAAACCGCTGGCTAGCGGGTGTTCGCTTTGGCTAACGGCGCTGTGCAGCATCGTCTGAAAAATCGTGAGATCTTCGCCCTGGCGCAGTGCGGCGTACACTACCTGATGCTGACCCCGGGTGAGCGTACCGGTTTTATCGAAGGCAATGCCGCGTACGTTCGCCAGGGTTTCAAAAGCAGCAGGGTCACGAAGCGCAATGCCCTGCTGTAACGCTTGGCTGCTACCGGCAAGGCTTGCCAGCGGCACCGCCAGCCCCACCGCGCAGGGGCAAGCCACCACCAAAACAGACAGCGCACGCACAGCAGCGTCTTCTAGACCAAGGCCCAATAGCAGCCCGAGTGGGAGTGTCAGCACAGCCAGCAGCAGCGCTACGGGGCTTAGCCATAAGGCAAAGCGGTCGGCCAGCTTGTGCAATTCGCCCTTTTTTGCCTGGGCGCGGCGCATTTGCTCGCACAGTTTATCCACCCGCCGCTGGCCGACGGTAGCCGTCACAGTCACCTTCAAAGGCGCTGCGTTTAGCCCCGCCGCATAGCGGCAGCCAGCGTATACACGCTGCCCAGCATGCAGGTAGCGCGGCACGCTTTCCCCGGTTAGCGTGGCAGTGTCCAGCCAGCCGGGCGTGTCCAGCAGGCCATCCAGAGGCACCTGCTCACCAGGGGGCACTTCAATCACGGCTCCCATAGAGACTTCCCCAACGGGCTGCGTGTCGCGCTGCTCGCCTCGGCAAACCACCACATCAGCCTCCGGCAGCCTTAGTGAATCAAAGGCCTTAAGCCCCCGCTGCCTGCACAGGGTTTCGACCAGCCGGCCCACCAGAAGCAGCACAATCAGCATCACCGCAGTATCGAAATAGACCTCAGAAGAGCCGCGCAGCAGCAGCCCTACCGATACCGCCATGGCGCCAAACACACCCAGGCTTACCAATACATCCATGCCGGGGCGTCGGGCCAATAGCGTACGCCACCCCGCTCGGTAAAACGGAAGGCCGGAATAGAGCACGACGGGCAGTGAAAAGGCACCGGCCACCCACGCGACGACCAGCTCTATGGTGGCATTGGGCAGCGCGCCCACGTAGATCAGCAGCGACGCCAGCATGGTCCACATACCCAACACCGCACCTACAATCAGGCGCAGTGTGAGGTAGCGGCTCTCTTGGGCTAAGCGCTGCTGGGCATCTTGCACTGGCTCTAACTCGCTCAGCCGATAGCCCAGCCGTTTCACCACGGGGACTAGCCTCGTTAGCTGCGTTGCCTGCTCGGTGCCTTTTACCCACACGGTTGCCGTGGGGTAGTGAACGCTTGCCTGCGCGACGCCTGGCAAACGGGCAAGCGCGCCCTCTACCGCCAGCGCACAGCTGGTGCACCACATGCCATGAAGCGTATAGAGCGGTGCGTCGTCATTAGCAGGCGAGTCACTGTTCACGGTTACAGACAAGGCGGCACGCCAATGATGGGTAGCCCCGCAAACGCCACGCCAAAGGCAGAAAACAAGTAGAGCCAACCGGATACCACGGCATGAAAGCGCTGACGCCCCTGATGCTGCTTGGCTGTGCGGCAGCACCCCCAGGCCAACAGCACAAGCCCAGCAGCACAGAGAAGGGTAAAACCGCCCAGACCTGCGTTGAGCAGCGTGAGTGATCTTGCTTCCGGCGACGGTGGATTTACCGCACAGGCCACCGATAGACCGCTATAAACGGCCACAAACCAAACGCTCCAGAGCGTTAGCCCCACTATCAAATGGATAGGGTGGGTAAAGTTCAATCGTTCCATCGCCCTACCCTCCTAACACGCGGGGCAGCACCGCCAGCGCCCCTATGAGCAGCCCAAAGGTGACCACGTTATAGCGCCAAAGCAGGGCTACTACGCCCGGCTCGAAGGGAGCATGAGCGCCCACATAGCCATAACCCACACGCAGGCCTTGAAGCACGGTCAAGACGACCGCTAAACCGCCGTGGAACAGGGCGTAGACAAGGCCGACCAGCATCACCGCATCGTGGGAGGTTTGTGTGGGAGCAAGTTCGGCTTGCCACAGCGCCCAGCCCATTAGCCCCACTTGCAGTGCACCTAACGCAGCGGCTAAATAGAAGCCTGCGCCTAGCCCGGCATCACGTTGCTGGCGCAGCCCACGCACCAGCTTTTCCATCACACCACAACCGGCTAAAACCGCTACGCCAGCTGCACCCATTATTATGAGCGATAGCGGCGGCGTCTCCGGCATCTGCCATTCCGGTGAAACGGTCCAGAGATAGAACCAGCCAAACAGATAAGAGAGATAAAACGATCCGTTGGCGATCAGAAAAACACCCATCGCCCAAAGGCCCGGGCCGTCCATTGTGCGCGAGTGGAGCGGTGGGTCGCCCGGTTTTACGCCCGCATCCGGTGCCGCTTTAGGATGCGCGCCGTTCTCCCAGGACCAGCGCAGCAGAAAGATACCGGCAATCATCACGAACACGCCTGCCAACACGTACACCTTGGTCAGCAGACTCAGGCACACCACCGCCAGCGCGGCAGCGGCAAACAGCGGCCACCAGGAGTTACCGGGCAGGTGAATAATCTCGCGCACCTTGCCCGTAATCGGGTCGGTGCCCCACATTTCACGCCTGCCGTGGGAGGCCACCGCCAGCGAGTGCTTACCCTCGGCCATGGTATGCGGCAGGTTCGGGTCATCCCACAGCGGATGCCGGGTTTCCACACTGGGTAGGCTCACGAAATTATAGGCGCTGGGCGGCATGGTGTTGGCCCACTCCAGCGTATCGGCATTCCAGGGGTTATGCTTGGCGGGCTTACCAAACCGAAAGTGCAGCGCGATATCCAGCAGCACCATGGCAATCCCTGCCGAGAGCACAAAGCTACTGATCGACGAGAGCAGGTTAAAAATCTCCCAACCTGAGCCCGCTTCATAGGTGTAAATCCGCCGGGGCATACCGAGCAGCCCGGTCCAGTGCATGATCAAGAAGGTGCCGTTAAAGCCCAGGAAGGTAAGCCAGAAGCCCCAGCGCCCCAGATTTTCGGAGGGCATGCGTCCAGAAAAGAGCGGCAGCCAGTAGTAAAGCCCGGCGATCAGCGGGAAGAACATGCCGCCCACCAGCACATAGTGCATATGCGCCACCACAAAGTGGGTGTCGTGCACCTGCCAGTTAAACGGCACCAGCGCCAGCATGACGCCGGTTAACCCGCCGCACACAAAGATAATTAAAAAGCCCATCACCCACAGCATGGGCAGCTTCATTTTGGGTTTGCCAAGCCAGAGCGTGGCTATCCAGACAAAAACCTGAATCGCCGTGGGCACGGCCACCAGCATACTGGCCGCCGAGAAAAACGCCTGGGCCAGCTGCGGAATGCCAATGGTGAACATGTGGTGAACCCACAGCCCAAAGCTGATAAAGCCCATGATGGTGATCGCTGCCACTACCCAGCCGTAACCCACAATGGGCCGCCCGGCAAATACCGGGATCAGGGTAGAGACAATACCAGCGGCAGGCAGGAAGATGATGTACACCTCTGGGTGGCCAAACAGCCAGAACAGATGCTGCCAGAGTACCGGGTCGCCGCCGCCCGCAATTTGGAAAAACGGCATGCCTACCGCCCGCTCAAGCTCCAGCAGCACGCTGCCGAGGATCAGCGGGGGGAAGCCCACCACGATCATTAGCGCCATGGCGAGGATATACCACGCAAACAGCGGCATCTTATGCAGCGCCATGCCCTGGGTGCGGGTGCGTAAGATAGACACCACCAGCTCCACCCCCGCCGAGAGCGCTGATATCTCCACAAAGGTGATGCCCAGCAGCCAAAAATCGGAGCCCAAATCCGGGGCAAACTCTTTACTGCTCAGCGGCGTGTACATAAACCAGCCGCTTGAAGGCGCCATCTCAATAATCAGGCTGGAGGTGAGGATAATCCCGCCAAACAGGTAGCAGAAATAACCCAGCGACGTTAGCCGTGGGCACACCAAGTCACGGGCACCAATCATTTTAGGGATCAGGTAAATCGCCAGCCCCTCCAGCATAGGAATGGCGAACAGAAACATCATCACCGTGCCGTGCATGGTGGTGACCTGGTTATAGATCTCCGGCGACATAAAGTCCTGGTCGGGCATCGCTAGCTGGGTACGCACCAGCATGGCGAGAATGCCGCCAATCAGGAAAAACACCATCCCGGTGATCATAAAACGCAGACCTAGCGTTGTATGGTTCACGATGGTGAGGGCCTTTAGCCCTTTCGGGTTACCCCAAATGTCATGTAGGTCTTCGTGTAGTTGCTGCGGGTCCTGCTCTACCGCCTCTTGATTCACGCTCTTCATGGGGTCAAGGTCTCCAGCCAAGCACCCAGGGCATCCAAGGTGTCCTTATCAATATCGTCGTGGGCGGGCATTTTATTACCCGGCTTCAGCGTTTGGTGCTGCTGCAGCCACTGGCTCACCGCGCCCTCTTCCATGGCCATCACACCGGCACCCAGCATCGTGCGGCTACCGACATCCGAGAGGTTAGGCCCTACACCGCCCTGGCTGACGCCAGCCACTTGATGACAGCTCGCGCAGTGGGTCGCAAAGGCCTCTCTTGCAACATCATGAGTGGTATCTTGCGTCGCTAATTCGCTTAGTTCTGCGTCTTGCCGAGCCGCCAGCCATGTATCGAATGCTTCACGAGGCACGGCTTCGACATACAAATGCATATGGGCATGCCCCACCCCGCACAGCTCGGCACACTGGGCACCAAACACGGCGGGCTCATCGGCTTCCAGGCGGATTTTATTCAGCCTTCCTGGCAGCATGTCGATTTTGCCGCCCAAACGCGGCACCCAAAACGCATGAATGACATCCGCACCGCTCACATGAAAATCCACCGGTTCCCCGGCGGGCATGACGAGCTGGTTAGCGGTGACGACTTCGCCGCCTTCGGCGCCTGGGTAGCGCACCTCCCACCACCATTGGTGGCCGATCACTTCAATCACTTCAGGCGGCTCGCCTAGCGGGAGCGGCAGCATGCGCTGCCCGGCGGGCACCCCAAACATTAGCAGCGCCGTAATACTTGCAATGGGCAAAATGAGGCCACCGCCAATGATCCAACGCCGGGCAATACGTCGTTCTTGGGTAGGCGTGCGCTCCACGTTGCGCGGCTTGAAGGCGTAGAGCCAAACCACGGTGACACCGATCAGCACGATGGTGGCAAACCCCAGCATCACCCACCAAATTAACCGCACGTCTCTTGCGGCGGGCCCAGCAGGGTCTAAGATGGAGCTGTCGCCGCTGCAACCCGCGACACCTAACAGCAAGCCACCCCCTAGCCAATAGGCCAGTCGACGGGCTCGGAGCGCTGTTCGATACGACAAGATGCATGTGGCGCTATGGCGTTCCCTCATTAGCGTTTTCCCTGACATACAGTTGATCTATCTAACTGTTTTGATTTGTCTAACCACAGGAAGTGACCATGACACAGACTCCCCAACGCTCGATCAAAAGCCGCGCATCGCTGGCAGGGCACCCGCTTCACCCAGTGATGATTCACTTCCCGGTGGCGGCCCTGATGGCGTTGGTCGCCTGCGACTTGGCCTACTGGTATACCCAGGATATGTTCTGGCTGCGCGGCGGGCTCTGGCTGGCGGGGGTTGGCGCGTTTGGCGGCTGGATTGCGTCGGTGGCCGGCATTATCGACCTGGTATCGGTGGCCCGCATCCGCCGTTTGATCACGGGCTGGAGTCACGCGATAGTCGCTGTCGTCATGCTTTCTCTGGCGTCGCTGAACTGGCTGCTGCGCTTTACCGAGCCCAATGCCGTGCTGCCGTGGGGCTTGGCCATCTCGCTGGTAACGGCCGGGTTGATTGCGCTGGCCGGCTGGCTCGGTGGCCAGCTGGTGTACGAGCACGCGGTGGGCGTTGAAGTAGAATAGTAACCCGAGCGGCTCAATGGCAGCCCGTAATAGGACATTGGCCATTGAGCTAGCTCCACTCCAGCGGCTTGGAAAGCACAAACCCTAGCACGCCAACAATGCCGACCAGCGCCAGCAGCAGTGCACACAGGCTGGCCGTCTTCACCCCGTTGAAAATGCCCATCTCCAGGCGCAATATGAGCCAGCCAAAGCAGCCGTGGGCCGCCACCATCAGCACCACGGCGCCTAATTTGAGGATCAACCAACCGCCCAACAAGCCATGCAGAAGAAACAGCAGCGTGCCCGAAGCAATCGCAGCGAGAGCGGCCGGCGTGGCGATAGAGTTGTAAAAAAAACGCGGCATTGGAGGTGTGCCTTGGGCAAATCCCGCGTCTTTACGCAGCTGCAGCGATTGCAGTAACAGTGCTGGAAGATAAAGAAGTGCGCCGCACCAAATGACCAGCGCGGCGATGTGCAGCAGTTTTAGCCATGGCATCGAGGCTTCCTTGCGTAACTAGGCAGTGTCTGTGATGACCCTAATAACCCTAGTCAACCGATGCCACTCTGGCTAGGCAAAATGCCTATTTTTCACGCTACCGAAATTTCGTAACCCGTGAATTTACGTAGATTAATCACCCCCGTATCGAACATGAGGTATTGCCCTTTAACACCCTGAAGGGTGCCTTCAACCAGCGGCTGCTTGTCGAAATTATGAGAGACTACTTTGCGGGGAAACGCTGCAACCGGATAGTCGAACTGCAGAGGCGCTTCGTCCAGCGTGCGAATGGCGTCCTCGCCGTGAACACTGCGTAGCTGGCTTAAGCCGTCTGCCAGAGTGTTCAACAATCGGTCACGTTCAGCGCGCAAATCGAGTAGTTCTACCTCACCTTTGAGCATGGCACGCCAGTTGGTGCGGTCGGCTACCTGCTCTTTGAAGAGCATCTCGACGAACCCGGACTGCTGGCGAGTATTCACTTCGAGAATCGGCAGTGCCTGAATAGCGCCTTGATCCAACCAGCGGGTGGGCATTTGGGTTTTGCGGGTAATGCCCACCTTCAAGCCGGAAGAGTTAGCCAGATAGACGATGTGGGGCTGAAAGCAGTGCGCCTCACCCCACTCCGGCTCGCGGCAGGTGCCTTGGTAGTAGTGGCAGGTCTCCGGCTTCATGATGCAGGTGTCGCACTGTGCCAACCGTTTGAAGCACGGGTAGCAGTAGCCTTGTGCAAAACTTTTTTTGGTTGCCCGACCGCAGTGGGTACAGGCAATGGCCCCGCTCCATGAAAGGCGCATGGGGGAACCAATACGCTCATTCAATGCCACCCGATGCTCACCTGCGCGCAGGTGGTAAACCACCTGTTCGTCTTGGCGGCGAGGCAGCGCCGCCGTCATTTTTTGCAAACACCCTTTAACGGGAGAGACCTCTGGGATTAACAAATCAGTCACGCGTGGCATCCCGGCCCAGGCCCGCCATTTCGGGACTCACACCGGCGCCTGTTGCACCTGCCCCACAGGTGCGACGTTCTAGGTATCCTACGCGGTTCTCTTCCGGTACGTTATTTTCGGCTTCATAGCGCATGACCGCTTCTAAGCACAGCTCGGTTTGCTCAGGCGTCAACCGGCGGCCATCGGGCCATTTACGTAGCGAGACCGCCTGCTTCAGGCTTTCATAAATCGCAGGTGTCATTTGGTTAATCATTTTATCGAAGGTCATATCGCTCACGGTCAGCACCTCACGTGTTGGCTGCGTTCAAATTGGCGGCGTTAGGCTTTTCTACGTTGGGAGGAATAATACCAGCCCGAGGCGAGCCCCACGAGCAGCCCGCCCAAGTGAGCTTCATTGGCCACGTTGCCAAAGCCGACGGTACTGGCGATGTCGGTCATGGTGAACACCATCCAGCCGAGCATGAAGACCACCAGCATTTGCGGCACGAAGAAACCGCTTTGCGGGGCACGGCGGGACATAAGCCACACATGGGCCAGCAACGCATACACCACGCCAGACATGCCACCAAACAGCACCGTTCCAGTCACGTATTGCGCCAAGTTGGCACCAATACCGGCGACGAGAAGTAGTAATAGCATCATTTTACTGCCCTGGCGCTGTTCGATCTGTCGGCCGAAATACCATACCCACATCAGGTTGAAAATCAGGTGCATCCAACCGAAGTGCAAAAACGCGGGAGATAACAAACGCCACACCTGCCCTCCCATCACGGTGTCCGCTAACGATCCGTACACCAGCTGACCGCCGGAAATACCCACCGGCACGATGGTCAGGGCCACGACCAGCAAATCGCCAAACACGCCGCTCAAGGCGAATACCAGCAGGCTGACACCGATCATGAGAGCCGTCACCGGGACATGACGCAGCGTCGTGGTGAGATGCTGGACGTTGGCGGCTCGCCGCGGTCGAGCCCCGTCGAGAATCAGCGGTTCACCCCGCTCCCACCGCCCGACGACGGCCTGGAGCTCGTCACGTTGACGAGGGTCGGCCACCCAAAGCAGCTGGCCCTCGGCTTCGTCCGTAATGCGATGGCCAATACGGTAGTGCCATAACGCTTTGCGCAGTGCCTGTGTGTCTGCGCCCGTGGGTAAGAGCATGACGGGATGCATGGCATCTCCCTACTATCCAAGTGGTCGTGCGCCTGAGCGCTAGAGGGCCAACGGATAAACAAAAAAATCCGGCGGAGGGGGCCGCCGGATAAAAGCAAGGGATCATTCAAGGGAACACTTACTCTGATATCCGGCAACGGGGTTAGTTCAGCTGTTTTGCAAAAATTATGTAACCATATGTAACGCTTTAGTCGCCCGCTTAATCAAAATCGATTTCCCACGGCTTAGGTAACGCACGCTCTTCTCTAGGCACTTGAATCCAAACGAAATGATCGGCATTAAGCTGTGTTTCGCCGCTCCAACGATATGCCACTAAACGGCCAAATTTGACGGCGCTATAATCCAGGCAAGCGATATTGGGAGCTGGCAACGCAGGAATCCCTTCACACCAATAATGCCCAATGAAGAGCGGCGGCTGGTCGGGCCCATAATAACTTAGCCGCTGTCGTTCGCTCTGGCTTAACGGCTGCGTCTCTAGGTCGCCGGGCAAGTTGTCGGGTTGAAACACGACATCGCCCCACTGCTGCGGGTTGGCCGACCAAAAATGCGCACGAAAACTTTGCCGGGTGAAACCATCCCCAGAGTGAATCGCTACCCCGGTCGGTAACGGTATGTGGGGGCCACGAGTGAGTCGATCAAGGATGCGATACGCCTGGGACGTCGGGTCGGTGGATTCCACCAAAAACTGGCTATCCATCCGTGCAGAGGGCGCACGCTGCTTGAGTTCATGGATCAGCGTCGCGTCCCAGCAGGCGTGCACGACGCGAATGCCGTCCACCTCTAAAAAAAGTGGGATGGTTTTAAACCATGCCAGCGTATCTTCCCATTCGTTGGTGTGGTCGCGGTATTGATCGAGCGTGTCTTGAATGATGCGATTGTGGCGCGGCGTGTGCTCACGCAGCCAGCGCTTGCCGCTGCCTCGTGGCGCAGGGTGGGTATAGGCCAGCGCATTGTATTCGTGGTTCCCCATGACGATATGGGCCTCGCCCGCCTCCACCATGCGCCGGGCAATGGTAACGGCAAGTCGAATGCGTGGCCCGCGATCGATGAGGTCGCCCAAAAAGATCACTTTGCGTCGGGGGTGACGGTAGACACCACGCCGCTGGTGATACCCCAGCTTCTCGAGCAGCGTTGCCAACGTCGCGCCGCAGCCATGGACATCGCCGATGAGGTCGTAACCCTCCATATCAATCCCCTAGCCGATGGCTCCAGCCGAGCTTACTGCGCAGCACGTCGTAGAAATTGTGCCCAATGGGATGCACCAACTGAACGCGCTCCGGCTTACGGGTGATGACCAGCACATCGTCAGGTTTGGCCACCGCGCGCGTTTGGCCATCGCAACTGATATGAGGGTACGTCTGGTTGGTTTCGCCGATATGAATGCGTATTTCACTGGCCGCATCGATCACGATGGGCCGACTCGAGAGCGTGTGTGGGAACATGGGCACTAGCGTCACCACATCCAGCTTGGGATGCATGATTGGCCCACCACCGGACAGCGCATAGGCAGTGGAGCCCGTTGGCGTGGCCACGATCAGTCCATCACTACGCTGGCTGTAAACGAACTGCCCATCAATAAACAGCTCGAACTCGATCATGCGCACCGCTTTCCCGGGGTGCACGACGACTTCGTTCAGCGCGTCGCCACTGCCCACCGCCACCCCATTGCGATAGAGCACCGCATCCAGCAGAAAACGCTCCTCCACCTCGAACTCGCCCGCCAAGACCTCGCCAACGCGATGCTCTAGCTCATCCGGTGAAATATCGGTAAGAAACCCCAGCCGCCCACGATTAACGCCTAGAATCAGCGTGCCGCTGCGACACAGAGTACGGGCGGCCCCTAGCAAACTGCCGTCACCGCCCACCACGATCACGAGATCGCATAGCTCGCCCAGCATACGGCGGCTCGCCTCGGGCAAACCGTGCTGCGGTAGCGCCGTGGCGGTTCGGTCCTCGATGAGTACCTTGTAGTCATGCTCGGTCAAATAGCGGACCAAGCGTTGCAGCGAGTCGACGACTTTGTCACTGCCAAGGCGGCCAATCAAGCCGATCGTCTTGAAGGGCTTCGCTGGGTGACGCGGGCTACCGGTATGGGAGCTTGACGATGGGGTGTTAGACATGGGTGACTCTCGCTAGCATCAACCCACATTATGGAGAGGAAGGCGGTATCGAGCAAATCACCCGGCGCGGCAGAAGTGCTCCTAGCGCCGGGCAAATCAGCGGTTTAGCTTGCGGCAGCCGCTACCTTTCGGCGCTGCAGCCACCAGTGGTTCAGCCATAGCGAAGCCCCCATGATGGCCGCCCCCAGCAGCAGCTTGTCCAGCTCGGCATCGCGATTCCAGATGACGAGGTTGACGACCAAGCCTGCGGGGACCAACGCATTGTTCATGATGGCGAGCGTGCCCGCATCGACCTTCGTGGCGCCCTGGTTCCAGGCGAAATACCCGACGCCCGACGCCACGAGCCCCAGCCAGGCCAGCACGCCCCACTGCAGCGACGTGGTGGGCAGCGCCGAGTTATTGCCGAACAGCAAGAAAGCAGGCAGCGCCACCAGCATAGCCCCGATGAAGAACCAGCCAAACACGTTGTGCCATGCCAGCGTGGGCGGCAGGTCGGATGCCAAACGGCGATAGCCGACTTGCCCAATGGCAAAACAGAGGTTAGCGCCCTGCACGACCAGAAAGCCTAACCAAAAGCCGCTATCTACTCCATCGTAGCGAATGACGCCCGCACCGATCACCGCCAAGACAGCGGTGACCAAATAGATCGGCGTAAAACGCTTGAACATCAGGTCGTCCAACAGCGCGATATACACCGGTGTGAAAATGGTGAATAACAGCACTTCCGGCACGGAGAGCAGCAAAAAGGAGTGATAAAAGAAGGTGTACATCACGCCGAGTTGAATGGCGCCCAGCGCCATCAACGCCAACCGCTGTTTACCGCGCAGCAGGCTGGGACGTAAAAAAGGGAGAAACACCAGCATCGCCAGAGTGACCCGTACCAGCACGGCAAAGTAACTGTCCACCTGACCAGCGAGGTACACCCCAATCAACGAGAACGAAAACGCCCATAGCGCCGTTACGCCTACCAGATAGCCCATTCGTAAACCTCAAACAAAGAGTTAGTTGACGGGAATTATACGTCATTCGCCTCTCCTGCCAATGGGCTAGCGGCAAAAGAGAAAGCTAGCGCTTGTTCAACCACACGAACGCATAGATAACGCCGGGGAGCCAGCCCGCCAGCGTCAGCAGTGCGCTGATGACGACACGTCGAGCACCACCATCGGTCAACCCCAGGGCGAGGGGCGGTAGTAACACGGCCAGCGCGCGGTACGCCCACTGCAGTGAGGCCGGCTCGTCGGGGGTGGCGCTGTCCGTCACGACGGAAGAGGGCTCCGAGCGGGTCGTGGTCTCTTTCACCACCGGCGCAGGCGTAAAGTGCTCGACGGGCGCATTGGCTCGTTCGGAGGCCGCCTTTTCTTTGGCGAGCGCTCGACGGTGCGCTTCTTTGTCGATTTTTTGTTCCAGGGAATCCGCACCGTCGGCCAGGTCGTCATGGTAACGCTCCCAATCTTCCCAATCGTGGGGCGTGCCTGCCTTGGGACGACGCTGACCCGAGCCACGGGCACGCTCCCAGGCTTTCTCTTCCAGCGTATTGGGCTTGTCAGGATCTCGATCCAGGCCGACGCCTTTACGGTTTAGGTATTCACGAGCGTCCATCGCGACTCCTCACAGCGGTTGAGGCTTATTTAAAAAAGCAAAGCGTTGAATAGAGACAGTATGGGGGCAGTGCAGGGTGAGTTAAATCACCTACAGTAAGAGAATCGGCGGCAGCCTGCCGATGATGATAAGGAGTGCCCTCATGAACAAAAACATTCCGGACACCGTTCGAGACATCATGTCTCGCGACTGCTACCGCGTCTCAGGAGAGACATCCATCACGACACTCGCCCAAGGGCTGGCACTGCATCGGCTGCCGGGGGCGCCGGTCGTGGATATGTCGGACCGTTTGATCGGCTTCATTTCCGAGCAGGATGTCTTGGGGCACGTGCTCGATAGCATTTATCATGACCACGAGGCTCCCTTGGTGCGGGAACTCATGCGTCAAGACGTGCTGACCACCTCGCCCAACAAAAGCGTGACCGATCTCGCGCAGGAAATGCTCGGTGCCAAGCCGAAAATTTACCCGGTCGTCGAGCAGCAACGCTTGGTGGGCATCGTCACGCGTCGGGATATTCTCATGGCTTTACTCACGATTCGTCGTCATTAAGCACGTGAATACCTAAGCCCTCGGGCTTTGCCCCATATATCTATAAAAAAACCTATAAAAAAATACCTACAAAAAAAACCGCTGCTTGAATAAGCAGCGGAAGCAAGGGATCGAAAACAATAGCCAGAACAACACTATTAGCGACTGCCATCGCGATGTTGCCTGTACACTCTCAGACACTGCTCAGGGAAAAAGTTCGCAAAAGGTTAAAATTTTCGTCTTGCCGGACGCAGGCGTATACTGGGCATCGACTCTGATACGGGCGCTGAACTTGGCGTCCATCTTGATGCGGGCGGGAGCATAAGATGGCACTTTATCTACTGGTGTTAGGCGTGTGTGTACTCGTGATGGGCGCCGTACTGCTAGTGCTGATGAACGCAGGAACACCCCGCTATCGTACCGAACCCAAGGATTTGATCGCCCTTTTTGACAAAGCCCTGGAGAGCAGCGTGAGCGAGACGGAATGGAACGCCTTGATTGGCTACCCCATTCGCCACGACGAGTATCTCGACAATATTCGCCGCCGAGCGTCCCACCTGATGGATACCCATGGCAGGCGCTGGCAAATTGCCCAAGGCAAACCGCTGCTCAATCAAGAGGGTTACGCAGAGCTTAAAGCTCTGCGCGATCATTTAGCGGCACATACAGCGCTTCGTCAGCGCTAACCACGCTGCAGCGACGAGGAGAACCGTATGCCGAGTACCATTCGTCAAATTCCCTTGGAAACGGCGACGAAGCATCACTCCCACGATTTTCACCAGATCGTGATTACGCTTTGCGGCTCCTCAGAGTTCGAAATCGAAGGGCTGGGTGGACGAGTGAATGCGTTTTCCGGCTGCATCGTGCCCGCTAATCATGAGCACTACTATTCCGGAAACGGCCACAACCGCCAACTCATTTTGGACCTTCCCGAGGATGCGCCCGCCCTGACAGGCGAGCATCGTGAATTGGTGGCGCTCTTCGATGCGCCACGCTTTTTCGCTCTGGACAGCCCACTACGCCACTACCTCACCTTCGTTGAGAGTGAGCTCGCCCGAGGATTTGACAACTCTGCGACCTCTTTTCAGCAGGACCGACTGGCCGCCACGCTGCTCGGCTCGCTAAAGGCGCGCCTGGGGGCATCGAGTACGGCAACCCAGCGGCGCATCGATCTCGATCAAATTGACCGCTTCATACGCCGCCATTTGGCAGACGAGCTGCGCGTGGCAGATCTGGCCAAACTTGCCTGTCTGAGCGAGGCGCACTTCTCCGAACGGTTTCGCGCTCAAACCGGCCTTTCGCCCTGGCAGTACGTTCGTCGGCAGCGCCTTCATGCGGCGCGCCAGCTCATCATGCAGAGCCGCCTGCCGCTTACCGATATTGCCATTCAAACCGGGTTCGCCAATCAAAGCGCCCTATCCCACGCGTTTCGACGCAGTTACGGTGCCTCTCCGCGCCAGTTACGCCAAGGATTGACGGGGCCATCTCTCGATACCGGTCACCGTTCGGCGAGCCCTTCAACGGTGCTATCTCCCGCCAGCCCCCCAACGGGGTCAGGCGTTCTCTCGTCTCGTCGATAGCTAACGAGACGCTACACTATAAACGTCGTTGGATGGGCCCCTCGCAAGCGCCGGCCAACTCTACTAAAGTCGTAAATGGGCACCGCTTGCCGAGAAATTGACACGTTTTGCCACGAAAACGACATACACCTAACGGCGGCTAGCTCTACATTCGAACGTCAGCCTGGGCACCTGCCCTGCCACCACTTTTAAACGTTAGCTGACACAGCTATCCGTTCATGCTGTTCGTTTCAGACCTGTCTTACGGGGGCCTCAATGCTCAATGCTAAAAAAATGCGTGACCCTGCCACCTGGCAAACCGACCTCGATACGCTGATGCAGCGTGTCAGCGAACACTATATCGTCGATGAAGATGCCTACGTAGGCGAGCTGATCAAGCTGCTCAACGCCGACCAAGACGATTTCGCGCGCATTGAGGCCAACACGGCAGCGCTGGTGCGCGACGTTCGCAACATGGACACCGCCGTCGACACCATCGACGAGCTGCTTCAGCAGTACAGCCTGGATACCCACGAAGGGCTGATGCTGATGTGTCTTGCCGAGGCGATGCTGCGTATTCCGGACAAAGCCACCGCCGATGCGCTGATCGAAGACAAACTGGGACCAGCCGATTGGCAGTCCCACGTGGGCAAGAGCGAGTCCTGGATGGTCAACGCCTCGACCTGGGGCCTGCTGATGACCGGACGGGTATTGAAGCTCGATCACCCAAAAGAGGGCCAGCCCGCCCACTTCATCAATCGCATGGTGAACCGCATGGGCGAGCCGGTCATTCGCCGGGCGATGACCGAAGCCATGAAAATCATGGGCAAGCAGTTCGTCCTGGGTCGCGACATCAATGAAGCGCTAAAGCGTTCCAAGCCGCTGTTCAATAAAGGCTACACCTACTCCTACGATATGCTAGGCGAAGCCGCACGCACCCGAGCCGATGCCAAGCGCTACTTTGACGATTACGCACGCGCCATCGAGCAGGTCGGTAAAGCGTGTAAGTCCCTTGGCGACAAAACGCCCGCCCCGTCGGTCTCCATCAAACTCTCTGCCCTGCACCCGCGCTATGAGTTTGGCCGCCGCGAGCAGGTGTTGGCCGAGCTGGTAGATACCGTCATCCAACTGGTCAGCAAAGCGCGCGAGCTGGATGTCGCGGTCACCATCGACGCCGAGGAAGTCGATCGTCTGGAGCTTTCACTGGAAGTGTTCCGGGCGATTTATCAAAGCGACGCCGTCAAAGGTTGGGGCCACTTTGGTCTGGTCGTTCAGGCGTACTCCAAGCGTGCGCTGCCGGTGCTGCACTACATCAACCGCTTGGCCGACGAGCAAGGCGATGAAATTCCGCTGCGGTTGGTCAAAGGCGCGTACTGGGACAGCGAGATCAAAGAGTCGCAGCAGCTGGGCATTGACGGGTACCCGGTTTACACCCGCAAGGCGTGTACCGATGTGGCCTACCTAGCCTGCGCACAGTTCCTGCTGTCGGACGATACCCGTGGCCGCATCTTCCCTCAGTTTGCGACCCACAACGCCCACACCGTCACGACCATTCTGGAGCTGGCGAACCACGACAGCCGCCCGTTCGAATTCCAGCGCCTGCACGGTATGGGCGAAGCGCTTTACGACGCGGCCCTCGAGCGTGCTCCCAAAGGCACCTATTGCCGTATTTACGCACCGGTTGGCGCCCATAAAGACCTGCTGCCCTACTTGGTACGTCGCCTGCTGGAAAACGGCGCTAACTCGTCTTTCGTTCACCAGATCGTCGACCCGGACGTGCCGGTGGAGTCACTTTGCCAGCACCCCATCGACACCCTGCGCCAGCAGAAGACGTTCTACAACAAGCGTATTCCGCTGCCGAAAGACATTTATGGGCCGAAGCGTCGCAACTCCCGTGGGGTCAACCTCAACATCCGTAGCCATTACTACCCGCTGATGGAAAAGATGAGCGGGTTCATGGACAAGCAGTACCCCACCAAGCCGCTACTGGCCTTTGATGTGGCAGACGACAGCGCTAACACGCATAGCGTGACCTCGCCTTTTGATCGCCGCCAAACCGTTGGCAGCGTGCAGTGGACCAGCAAAGAGCAGGCGGCCAAAGCCCTCGATGCGGCTTGGGAAGCCTTCCCACGCTGGGACGCAACGCCCGTTGCCGAACGCGCTGCGATTGTGCGTCGGCTGGGCGACCTGATGGAAGAGCACATGGCAGAGCTGATGACACTCTGCTCCCGCGAGGGCGGCAAGCTGCTCACCGATGGCGTCGATGAAATCAAGGAAGCGGTCGATTTCTGCCGCTACTACGCCATGCGTGCCGAGGAGTCGTTTGGCGAGCCCATCGAGCTACCTGGTCCCACCGGCGAATCCAACCGGTTGACCATGGGCGGTAAAGGCGTTTTTGCCGCCATCAGCCCCTGGAATTTCCCGGTGGCGATTTTCTGCGGACAAATCGTTGCCGCGGCCGTGGCGGGCAACACCGTGCTAGCGAAACCCGCTGAGCAGACGTCTATTGTCGCTCACCGCGTCATCGAACTGCTTTACGAAGCGGGTATGCCCCGTGACGTGGTGCAGCTGCTGCCGGGGGATGGCCCGACCGTAGGCAGCGTATTGACCTCTGACCCACGCATTACTGGCGTGGTCTTCACCGGCGGTACCGACACGGCGCAAATCATCAACCGCGCGCTGGCCGCCCGCGAAAACGCGCCGCTCCCCACGCTGATCGCTGAAACCGGCGGCATGAACGCGATGATCGTTGACTCCACCGCCCTGCCCGAGCAGGTCGTCGTGGATGTCATTCAATCGGCGTTCCAGAGTGCTGGCCAGCGCTGCTCGGCCCTTCGGGTGCTCTACCTTCAGGAAGACGTTGCTGACCGCGTCATTGAAATCCTAAAGGGTGCAATGAGCGAACTGCGCATTGGCGACCCCCGCGACCTGGGTACCGATGTCGGCCCCGTCATCGATGAAGACGCGCGCAACGGCTTGATGGCGCACATCGAAAAGCTCAAAAGCGAAAACCGCTTGGTCGCTGAAACGCCGATGACCGCGGAGCATACCCAACACGGCACTTTCGTACCGCCAGTGGCCTTTACCATCGACAGCATCGACGCCCTGACGCGCGAGCAGTTTGGCCCGGTGCTGCATATCGTGCGCTTCAAAGCACGCGAGCTTGATAAGGTCATCAATGACATCAACGGCCGGGGGTATGGCCTGACGTTTGGGGTGCATAGCCGTAACGAATCCTTTGCCGCTGAAATAGCGCAGAAAATTCGAGTAGGCAATGTGTATATCAACCGTAATATCATCGGGGCTGTTGTTGGCGTTCAGCCGTTCGGTGGCCAAGGGCTGTCCGGCACCGGCCCGAAAGCGGGCGGTCCGCACTACCTGCAGCGCTTCGTGACCGAGAAAACGATTACTAACAACACCGCCGCCCTAGGTGGCAACGCGTCGCTTCTGGCGCTAGGGGATGAGTAAACGGCTCATCAATACAACTAACCTGAACTCCTGAAAAGGAACCGTCTCATGGTTGACAATAATAGAGCAATGGCCCTGGCACGGGCGGCCTGTCTAGGCCGCCCACCGGGCACGGGGAACTTTGCACACACGCGTACCCATCAACTCTCTCATGCTTCGTCGCGCGAAGGCGCGACGGCTGGTAGTGACATCACGACTCAGGGTTAACAACAACAAGGCTGTGTCATGGCCGTGACGATTCGGCCAACGCAGCCCCTGTCGATGCTCGCCGTGTACAAAAGGGTCAGCACCCGCCGATGCTTTTGTACGTAGCGTCGTCCTCACACATTGGAGAAGTTTCATGGCTACAGGTGTATGGATTAGCTTATTCGGTTACTTCGCGCTGATGATCGCCATTGGCGTTTATGCAATGCGCAAGGCCACGTCTTCCTCTGAAGACTACATGCTGGGGGGGCGTACCCTCAGTCCACAGGTAGCGGCCCTCTCAGCGGGCGCGTCGGACATGAGCGGCTGGCTGCTGCTGGGGCTACCCGGTGCCATGTTCGTTTCTGGCCTGGGCTCTGCTTGGATCGGCATCGGCCTTCTGGTGGGTGCGTTCTTCAACTGGCTGCTGGTAGCGCCGCGCCTGCGTGAACAAACCATTCACTACGGCAATGCCATTACCATCCCGGCCTTTTTGGCCAACCGCTTCCCGACCCGCGCGCTGTCGCTACGCACGGTATCGGCCGTCGTCATCGTGATCTTCTTTGCCGTCTACACCGCGTCAGGCCTCGTCGCGGGTGGCAAACTGTTCGAAAGCGCTTTCACCGGCGTTTACAACTTCGGTGACATGAGCAACTACGCCATGGGCGTGATCATCACCCTGGGCGTGGTACTGATCTACACCGTCGTAGGCGGCTTCCTCGCCGTGAGCATGACGGACTTCGTTCAGGGCTGCATCATGATGCTGGCGCTGATCATCATGCCTGCCGTCGTACTGTTCGGTGAAGGCGGCGGCGGCTTCTCGCAGGCGTCTCAGACGCTCAATGAAGTCGATCCCACGCTGCTGTCATGGTCAGAAGGTCTCACGTTCATTGGTTGGCTCTCAGCGGTCACCTGGGGCTTAGGCTACTTTGGTCAGCCGCACATCATCGTGCGCTTCATGGCGATCCGTTCGCAGAAAGACGTACCGACGGCCCGTAACATCGGTATGGCGTGGATGCTCATCTCGTTGATTGGTGCCGTGTCTCTGGGTATCTTTGGTCGCGCTTATGCCATTCGCAACGGCTTGGACGTTCAGGATCCGGAAACCATCTTCATCGTGCTGGCCAACCTGCTGTTCCACCCGCTGATCACTGGCTTCCTCTATGCCGCGCTGCTGGCGGCCATCATGAGCACCATTTCCAGTCAGCTACTGGTGTCCTCTTCCTCGTTGACCGAAGACTTCTACCGCCTGTTCCTGCATAAGAAAGCCTCGGAGCAGCAGTGCGTTGCCGTGGGCCGTATCTGCGTCGTGCTGGTGGGTATCGTCGCCGCGATCATTGCTTCGGACGAAAACTCTCAGGTACTGGGTTTGGTGAGTAACGCCTGGGCAGGCTTCGGTGCGGCTTTCGGCCCGCTGATCATCCTGTCGCTGATGTGGTCACGCACCAACGGTGCGGGCGCCGTTGCCGGTATGATCGTAGGTGCCGTGACCGTCATGCTGTGGATTGCCCTGGGCTGGAACGGCTCCTTCATGGGAGGACCGGGCATCTATGAAATCATTCCTGGCTTCATCGCCTCGTTCATCGCCATTCTGGTGGTGAGCAGCGTGACGGCGGATGCTGGCGAATACAAGCACATCGACCGTCAAGACGCGTAATACGTCGGTTTGATGCAGCAGGCTCAGCGGGGAAACCCGCTGAGCTTTTTTATGGGCAGCGTTCTCACGCCAACACTCCCTACGAACTCCCCAACCCCCTCCCCCTTTGCCCCAGGTCAATAACGCTCTCGCACTGGCTCGATACACTGGCTCCAGGGTTAACGCAACCCACCATCCTCACACGATCGTCCAGGAGCCACGCTATGCGCCTTTTATCACTGCCCACTCTATTCACCGCCGGACTTGCCGCCGCTACCTTAGCCGCCAGTTCCCAGGCGTTCGCCTATGGGGCGGGCGATATTTTCACCCGCGTGGGGGTCGCCAAGGTGGCGCCCAAGAGCGACAACGGCTCGCTGGCCGGTGGGGCTTTCGCGGTCGATGTTCAAGACAAAACCGGCCCTGCGTTTACACTAGGCTACCGCTTCCACGATAAGGTAGGTGTCGAGTTACTGGCCGCGCTTCCCTTCGAGCACGACATTGCCCTCAACGGCGACCATCTCGCCTCCACCAAACACCTGCCGCCCACATTGACCCTACAATATTATCCGTTAGGCGGTAGCGAGTCGCCGGTGCAACCCTACGTCGGCGCGGGCATCAACTACACGCGTTTTTCCGATGAGCGCCTAGCCATTGGCGAACTCGAGCTGGACGACGCCTGGGGCGCCGCCGCCCAAGTGGGGGTCGACCTACTGATCGACGAACACTGGGCACTGAACGCTGCGGCGTGGTACCTGGACATCGACACCGACGCCAAAATCAATGGGGCTGCTGCAGGCACTGTGGCCATCGATCCCATGGTGGTCATGGCGGGATTGAGCTACCGCTTCTGAGTCCACGCAGTCGCGGCAAAAAAATGCCCAGGGCGTTCGCCCTGGGCATTGTCGTTGACGGCACGTCGCTCTTAATTCTCGGTGACGATTTGGTCGACCCGCTCCACCGCCTTGACGACCAGCACCTGATCGCTGGCACGCGCTTTCTCCTGCATCATGTAAGCCGCCACCGCCGGAGCGACATCGCACTTGGCAGGCATGGCGGCTTTGGCATCGATTAACGCGTTCAAACGCGCAATGAACACATAGCGCACCCACTGAGGCAGCGACATGGTATCGATACAGAAAGGCTGCTGGCTGGCAAATGCCGACGCATCGGGCGTGGGGGTGCGCCACAAATTCGCGGCCTTCATGGCGGCTTCAAGCTCAAGAAGCGCGGTTTGAAGCTGTTGATGGACGCTCATAAACACCTTGGGGTTGGTCAATGTTGACGCCCATTATCCCAACTCTGTGGGTAAGTTGCCACTCGCGAGCCTCTCTCTAAGGCGTTATTCACAGATTCACAGAAAACCTGCAAGAGGCTGTGGATAAACTATGGAAAGGTGTCGCCACCGCTACTCTCACGCGGCTTACGCAAAGTTGTTCAATTTTTAACCACTTAGACAATAAAGCACGGATTAATCAACGGTTGCGGCTGACAGTGGCAAACCAGCAAGGTAGAGTGCAGGCTTGAAAAGCGGAAGGATGTCATGCAGCCAATTCACACCCTTGATGAGTTTTTTACGCGCAGCGGTGCGGAGGTATCGCTTTACCATATGGGGCGCCGGGTCACGGCGTGTCCACGAGACGTATTGCGCGCTTTCGAGAACGCCGAATACGCATGGCCCGAGCCTTGGCAGGGTCAGGCACGGCTCGCCATTGTCTTCCGTTTGGGGGCCATGGAAGAGCCTGCCATTTGGTTCTTGGCACTGCCGCTGGATGAGCAAGGCATGCTCTCGCCTGCCCAACGTGACGGGTTTATCAATCGTCTGTTGGAAACACTAGGACGCAACGCCGCCGCGACCGACCTGGACGCAGCCGACACCGCCGATGTCGATCACCTGATGAAAGATAATCCACTGGCGTTTACGCCGGACATTACCTTTCAGGCCATGCTCAATGCCCGGGCCACCCATGCGAGCGGCTTACCGGCCAGCCAGCACCTTGAGCCAGTAGAGGCGTATCTGAGCGGTCAACAGTCGATCGATTGGCAAGCCTTGGGGCTACAAGGCATTGCCGATTACGTCGTTCGCTTGGATACCGCGACGGCAGACGCGCTCGCCGGTCGCATTCCCGACCTGCCGACAAGCGTCATCCACTCCCTCTGCTACTGCTTAGAGCACAACGCCCTACCGGACGCCCTGGTCGATGCCCTACGTTTGCGAGGTGAACACGCCGCCAGTGACGGTGACCTAGAGACGCTGTGCGCCTGCGTGCGTGCGGTAGGCAGCTCGTCTGCGGCAACGGCAGGCACGTGGTACACCCAGCTGCTAAACGACTCGGCCGCGTGCGGCCCCGACTTGATGGCCGCCATGGCCGGGCGCGGGTGGCCGCTGCTGGAAGACGCCGAACGCCTCCCTCTCTTCCTGCAACGTCTGGCGGAAGACGAGCGCAGCCACTTTGCGGCTGCGGTACGGGACATTGCGTTGATTCCTCGGCTACGCTTACCCGTTATGCTAACCCTGCGTGACGCGCCCACGGGGTCCGCCATTCAAACGCGTTTATCGGCCATGCAGCCTTCCCCAAAAGGCTAGCAGGAAGCGTCATCACTATGTCTTGTTTCTCTTATATCGTCAGGAGTGCGCTGTGAAGGAATTACCCTATCAGGCCAAAGCTGTCATCGGCCGCCGCGAAATGGTGACGTTACCTGAATTAGGGCTTCACCTTTGCTGCAAAGCCGATACCGGCGCGCGAACATCGGCGCTGCACGCCGAAGAGATCGAAACCCATGAAGATGCCGACGGGCAGCTATGGGTAAGTTTTCTGACTCACAGCGGTGGGCCCGAGACGCCTGCCCACCGCTACCGGTTACATTTGCACGACCGTCGCCGCGTTACCAGCTCGAACGGCCATAGCGAGTGGCGTTATGTCATTCGAACTCCCATGCAACTGGGCGAACTGAATTTTCCGGTTGAACTAACACTGACCGACCGTAGCAATATGCGCCATGCGATGCTGCTAGGCAGACGGGCCATGCGCCGCCTCCTAGTTGCCCCCGGCGCGGCTTTTTTGCACGGCGAGCCTTAAACACATTTCAACAATCCCTTTTTTGGCCCGGAGCCCTGCATGCACATTGCCTTACTTTCCCGTAACCGCAACCTTTACTCTACCCGCCGACTGGTAGAAGCCGCCGAGCAGCGTGGCCATACCGCTCGCGTGGTCGATACCTTGCGTTGTTACATGAGCATCGCCTCACACCACCCCTCCATTCATTACAAAGGCGCAGAAATCGAGCCATTCGATGCGGTCATCCCCCGCATTGGCGCATCGGTGACCTTTTACGGCTGCGCGGTGCTGCGCCAGTTCGAAATGATGGGCACCTACGTCATCAACGACTCGGTGGCGATTACTCGCTCGCGCGACAAGCTGCGCTCGCTCCAACTGCTCTCTCGCAAGGGGCTGGGTCTGCCAATCACCGGCTTCGCCCACTCCCCGGACGATATTCCCGACCTGATCACCATGGTGAAAGGCGCCCCGCTGGTCATCAAACTCCTAGAGGGCACTCAGGGAATCGGCGTGGTCCTGGCAGAAACCAACCAGGCGGCAGAGTCCGTGATTCAGGCCTTCATGGGCATGAAAGCCAACATCATGGTGCAGGAGTACATCAAAGAAGCTCGCGGTGCGGACATTCGCTGCTTCGTGATTGGCGATAAGGTCGTGGCCTCGATGAAGCGTCAGGCAGCGGACGGCGAATTCCGCTCCAACCTGCACCGCGGTGGCACCGCCAGCGTGATTCGCATTACGCCGGAAGAGCGCTCTACCGCCATTCGTGCGGCCAAGGCCATGGGGCTTCGCGTGGCGGGGGTAGACTTGCTGCGCTCGAACCACGGCCCGGTGATCATGGAGGTCAACTCATCGCCGGGACTGCAGGGCATCGAGAGTGCAACCGGTAAGGACATTGCGGGCATGATTATCGAGCACATCGAAAAGAACGCCGTTCCTGCGCGCAAGGCGCCGCCCAAGCCTAAAGGCTAACGGGCAAATGCAAAAATAATCCCTATTAGGGGTGGCAAATCAACGCTGCCACCCCCACAATCTGCGTCACCGAAGGAGGTAGACGCTCATGTTTCTCGACAATCGCCAAGTGGCGATGGACAGCGTTCTGGAAGCGCTGGCCGATAGCATTGATTATTTCCAGGACAATATCGAACGCCTGCGCCCCTCCCTGCGCGATGCACTGAAGCCGCACTATACCGAGCGACTCAAGCAGATGCGCAAGCTGCAGGAACTAGCCCGTGCGCACTTGAAAATGCTGCCTCGGGATGCCGATGTCGAGCGGGATGACTTTCTATGGCTGTGGAGCCGTTTGAAGAGTTTCGTGGGCAACGATAGTCAAGTACTGATCAATGAGCTGTTGGAACAAGAGCGTGTGCTCATGCAGGCCCTCTCGACACTATTCACGCACCCTCTGCCCGACCCCATCGAGCCCGTCGTGGATGAGTGCATGCAAGGGTGTCGCAAACTCATCCGTGAGCTCTACAGCCTGCAAAAACGCAAGACCCGCCGTTGATCGGCGGCTCTTTGAGGGTGTCGACCTTGGCATACTCAAAACCTGTGATGCCCTACTGCGTCTCCCTGCCGGATTCTAAGCGGTCTTGTAACAGCCATACGCCGTCTAGTTCTAACACTTCCGACGCCTCTCGGGCATCTTTGCTACGGCGAAGCTCGATGGGTTCGGCGGGACCAAGAAAGTACGGCTCTCTTCCCCAGAGATAGAGATCACCCACGGTCGCAATACGCGCCACCCACTCCCGCGCCCTCAATCGCCACTCATCGGCGGCTGGTTGCTCTTCCGCTATGCAGCCCGTCACGTCCATTCCCAGTGCTCGACCAATGAACAGCGCGCGCGGCAAGTGCCAACTTTGAGTGACCAGCAGTGCCTCTTGTAGCTGAAACACATCCCGCGCGCGCACCAGGGTGTCGTAGGTACTGAAGCCCGCGAAATCCATCGTCAGCTGGTCGGCGGCCACGCCACGGCGGTATAAGTCTCGCCACATGGCGCGCGGCTCGTTGTACGCTTGAGTGCGGTTATCTCCCGATAGCAACAAGTGCTGCACGCGCTGATCGGCCACCAGCCGGGCAGAGGTGCGCATTCGGGCATGGAAGTGCGGATTTCTGAGCCCGCTGCGGGTCCAGTGGGACGTGCCAAAGACAATGGCCACATCGGTAGGTCGGCACTGCTCCAAATGGCCATCGATGTAGCGGGAAGTGCTGGCCAGCACCCATAAATTACCCGCTATAAACAGCAATGTCGCCAGCAGCAACAAGGCTCCTAGCGACATTAGCAAACGCTTCATCCAACGTAATAACAGGCTGTGCATCCAGCTCCCCAACAGGGGTTAGAACATGCCGAGCTCTAGCTTGGCTTCGTCGCTCATCATGTCACGGCTCCAGGGCGGACTGAAGACGATTTCGGTATGCACCTTGTTGATTTGCGGTGCCCCCAAAATTTTATTGCGCGCATCGGCGGCAATCACGTCTCCCATCCCACAACCTGGCGCGGTCAGCGTCATACGGATAGTGACCATCCGTTCACCGCTAATCAAGCGTTCGATACGGCAGCCGTACACCAACCCCAAATCGACGATATTGACCGGAATCTCCGGATCAAAGCAGGTGCGCAGTTGGTCCCATACGAACTGCTCGATCTCTTCATCGCTGGCACTCTCAGGAAGCGTCGGCCGGGGGAGCGGTTCTAGACCCAGCGCGTCCAAGTGCCGCCCCTCGATCAAGTACAAACGCCCTTGAAATCCGACACTCACCGAGCTGCCCTTGGCTTGCATCACACTGACGACGCTATCTTCCGCCAGCGTTTCCGTTTTTCCAAACGGAATGGCAATGGCGTCCACATCACGCTGCAGCGGTAGTTGTTGGCCTCGTTCGAGGCTAGCCACTTGCTCGATATCCATAGCAGTCCTTAACGTACCATCCCAATTACGCGGTTAAGCGCCGCCACGAAGGTATCCACTTCATCGAGCGTATTATACGCAGCAAACGATGCGCGACAGGTGGCCTCGACACCAAAATGGTGAAGCAGCGGCTGAGCGCAGTGGTGCCCGGTGCGAATCGCGACGCCCAACTGATCGATGAGCAGACCAATGTCTTGGGCATGTGCCCCCTCGACCACAAAGGAGAGCACGCCCGCTTTGTGTGGCGCGGTTCCCAGAATACGCAGCCCGTCGATTTGACTGACGGCCTGAGTGGCATGATTCAGCAACACGGCCTCCCAGGCGCCAATCGCATCGACACCGATGCCTTCCATCCACTCCAAAGCGCGGCCCAGGGCCACGACCTCGGCAATGGCGGGGGTGCCCGCTTCGAACTTGTGGGGAATGCCCGCAAAGGTAGTGCCAACGTCGAAGGAGACGGTTTTGATCATCTCACCACCGCCTTGCCATGGCGGCATGGCCTCCAACAGCGCCTGCTTGCCGTAGAGCACGCCAACACCCGTAGGACCGTATACTTTATGGCCCGAGAAGGCGTAGAAATCGGCATCGATCTCCTGCACATCGACCTGCTGATGCGGTGTGGCCTGCGCGCCATCGACCAGGATCAGTGCGCCCTGCTGATGCGCCAATGCCGCCATCTCTTTCACGGGGTTGATCGTGCCCAGCGCGTTGGAGACGTGGTTGACGGCCACCAGCTTGGTACGCTCATTCAACAGTTCACGGTATGCCTGCATATCGAGCGCACAGTGGTCATCGACCGGAATCACCTTGATGGTGAACCCACGCTCGGCTGCCAGCAGCTGCCAAGGCACGATGTTGGAGTGGTGCTCCAGCATCGAAATCAACACCTCGTCGCCCGCCTTGAGCTCACTGCGCCCCCAGCTTTGAACGACGAGGTTGATCGCCTCGGTAGTACCCCGCGTGAAGATGATTTGACGGGCATCTTCGGCATTGAGAAACGCTTTGACACGATGGCGCGTGGCTTCGAAAGCCGCTGTCGCCTCATCGGCCAGCGTGTGCAGCCCACGGTGAATATTGGCGTTATAGCGCGAGTAGTAGTCGCTAAATACCTCGATCACCTGCAGGGGCGTTTGGCTGGTGGCCGCATTATCCAAATAGACCAGCGGCTTACCGTGCACTTGACGATTTAAAATCGGAAAGTCGCCACGCAGCGCCTCAACGTCGTACGCCGCAGTGCTGCCCGCCATGGGCTTCTCAATCACGCTATGGGGCATCGATGACTCCTTGATTAATCGTTGAGCGCAGCCGCCGCTTCGACCAGTCCGGCCAAGTTGAAACGCTCCGGCAACTTGCCCGCCACCGCTAGCTCGACGCGCTCGGCAATGGCATCCAACGCCACTTGCTCTAGCACTTCTCCAGCGAACGCCAGCGTCAGCAGGCCACGGGCGGTGGCTTCGTCGATACCGCGGGTACGCAGTGCGTAGATCGCGTCCTCGTCCAACTGACCGGTGGTGGTGCCGTGCGAACACTTCACATCGTCGGCGTAGATTTCGAGCTCGGGTTTTGCGTCGATTTGCGCGCGATCCGATAACAGCAGGTTCTGGTTGCTCTGGAATCCTTCGATCTTCTGGCTGTCACGCTTCACGTAGACCTTACCATTGAAGACACCGTGAGCGCGGTCATCCAGAATGCCTTTGTAGTTCTCGTTCGAGAACGTCAGCGGGGCGTTGTGGTTGACCTTGGTGTGGTTATCCACGTGCTGACGCCCCTGGCCAAAGAACAGCCCATAGAAGTTCGTTTCAGCGCCCTGCCCGTTCAAATCGCTAATCAGGTCGTTACGTACCAGCGCGCCGCCCAGATTCAGGTTGTACGAGGTGTAACGGCTATCACGATTTTGCTCTACATGGATGCTCGCCACGTGCAGATCGCCAAGCGGCGCTTCCTGCAGCTTGTAGTGGTTCAAAATCGCCCCACGATCCAGCATCAACTCAGCCACCACGTTGGTGAAGTTGGCGGCGTCCGCCTCGCCTACGTAGTGCTCGATCAACGTGGCTTCGCTACGCCCAGCGGCTTCCACCAGAATGCGCGGGTGGCTCATCACCGGCGTGCCCGCGCGGGAAAGAAACTGCAGCAAAATGGGCTTTTCGACGACGGTGCCCTGCGCGATGCGAACCACGGCACCCTCTTCCATGAACGCCGTGTTCAGCGCGGCAAAGGGCGAGAAGTCGACGCCGGTCAAACGGCCCAACGGACCACCAACGGCTTCATGGTTATCCGTCAGCGCCTTGGAGAGCGGCATGACCTGAACGCTGTCGGGAAGCGCATCGAGGTCCGACAGCGCTGCCGAGAACACACCATCCACGAACGTCAACCGGTAAGCATCCAGGGGCAGCGTGATGGCAGCCGCCTGGGCCTGGGAGAACTCGGCGCTCTCTGCCAACGCAAAGTTGCCCTGGGCGATGGCGCGGACATCGGTGTATTTCCACTCTTCATCACGGCGGGTCGGAAAGCCCATCGCTTCGAAGCGGGCCGCGCCCGCCTGACGGCGAGCGGCGATCCAGGTGGGCTCGCCAGCGCGCTGATGACTGCGCGCCGCTAGCGTGTCCAGAAAGGTTTGGGTATCGCTCATGCCACGGACTCCTCAATGCCTTCGTAACCGTTGGCCTCTAGCTCTTTGGCGAGCTCGGCATCGCCGGTTTTGACGATGCGGCCGTCGACCAGTACGTGGACTTTGTCCGGTACGATGTAGTCCAGCAAGCGCTGATAGTGGGTGACCAGCAGAATGGCGCGCTCTTCGGCACGCAGGCTGTTCACGCCATCGGCGACGACTTTCATGGCGTCGATGTCGAGGCCAGAGTCGATTTCGTCCAGCATGGCCAGCTTCGGCTGCAGTACCAGCATCTGCAGAATTTCGTTGCGCTTTTTCTCACCGCCGGAGAAACCTTCGTTCACCGCACGCTGCAGGAAGCTGGCGTCCATTTTCATGAAGCCGAGCTTCTCTTTCACCAGCTTCATGAATTCGGGGGCAGGCATTTCACCTTCACCACGGGCAGCGCGCTGAGCGTTAAGCGCGGACTTCAGCAGGTAGATGTTTTTCACGCCCGGAATTTCGACCGGGTATTGGAAACCCAGCAGCAGGCCCGCTTGGGCGCGCTCTTCGATTTCCATTTCCAGCACGTCCTGACCTTCGAACGTGATGCTGCCTTGGGTCACTTCGTAGCCATCTTTACCAGCAATAACCGCTGACAACGTGGATTTACCCGCGCCGTTGGGGCCCATGATGGCATGCACTTCACCGGCGTTGATGGTGAGTGTCAGGCCTTTCAGAATCTCTTTGCCTTCGACGGTGACGTGTAAATCATTAACTTGCAACATAGTGATCGCCTTTTGAATACATGCGGGTCGCGAGCGCGACGCCCTAAAAATGGTGTTGGGTGCCGGAGCGGTTAGCCCACCGCGCCTTCCAGGGTAACGTTCAGCAGCGCTTCCGCTTCTACCGCGAACTCCATCGGTAGCTCTTGGAAAACGTCTTTACAGAAGCCGTTCACGATCATGCTGACCGCGTCCTCTTCGGAGATACCGCGGCTCTGGCAGTAGAAGAGCTGATCTTCACCGATTTTAGAGGTGGTGGCTTCGTGCTCGATGGTCGCCGTGCTGTTACCGATCTCTTGGTACGGGAAGGTGTGCGCCCCGCACTTGTCACCGATCAGCAGTGAATCGCACTGGGTAAAGTTACGCGCACCCTTGGCACGAGGCCCGATCTTGACGAGGCCACGGTAGGACTGGTCGCTCTTACCCGCCGAAATCCCCTTGGCCACGATGTAGGAACGCGTGCCCTCACCAATGTGAATCATCTTGGTGCCGGTATCCGCCTGCTGGCGGCCGTTCGTTACTGCAACAGAATAGAATTCACCGATGCTGTCTTTACCGCGCAGCACGCAAGAGGGGTATTTCCAAGTAATCGCAGAGCCGGTTTCTACCTGCGTCCAGCTGATGCGTGAACGCTCACCGCGGCAGTCGCCACGCTTGGTCACGAAGTTGTAGATGCCGCCTTTACCCTCTTCGTCACCGGGATACCAGTTCTGAACGGTGGAGTATTTGATGTAGGCGTCATCCAGGGCGACCAGTTCGACCACGGCAGCGTGCAGCTGATTCTCGTCGCGCATTGGCGCGGTGCAGCCTTCCAGGTAGGAGACCTGGGCGCGGTCTTCACAGATGATCAACGTACGCTCGAACTGGCCCGTGTTGGCCGCGTTGATACGGAAGTAGGTGGAGAGTTCCATCGGGCACTTCACGCCTTCCGGTACGAAGACGAACGAGCCATCTGTGAACACCGCAGAGTTCAGGGCAGCGAAGTAGTTATCCGCTACGGGCACGACGGTGCCGAGGTACTGCTTGATCAGATCCGGGTAGTCGCGAATCGCTTCGGAAATGGAGCAAAAAATCACGCCTGCTTCGGCCAGCTCTTTCTTGAAGGTCGTCGCGACAGAGACGGAGTCGAAAACCGCATCAACGGCCACACCTGCCAAGGCTGCACGTTCATGCAGCGGAATACCCAGCTTTTCGTAGGTTTCCAGCAGTTTAGGGTCTACCTCGTCGAGGCTTTGGGGACGATCTTCTGGGCGCTTGGGCGCACTGAAATAGGAGATCTCTTGATAATCGATGGGCGGATAGTCGAGGTGCGCCCAGGATGGCTCTTCCATCTTCAACCACTGACGATACGCATCCAGACGCCACTCCAACATCCACTCGGGCTCGCCTTTCTTCTTGGAAATGAAGGCAATGGTGTTTTCATCAAGGCCAGGTGGCAGTGTGTCGCTTTCGATATCGGTTACAAAACCATCTTTGTACTCGCGACGAACCAACTGTTCCATTTCTTCGCTTGCCATGGTGATACCCTCCGGGCAGTTGGGTGGCGAGGTCAGCTCGCCGTCAATAGGGTGATAGACCTAGCGGCTTATGCGGATGCCGCCGATAGGCTAATGCTTTGGATCGGTAACTGTACGGGCAGTTTGATAGGTGTCGTGTCGGCCAAGTGCGCCAACGTCACACTTTCGAGTAACGTACGAATGGCCAGCGATACTCGCTGCCAGTTGTCGGCCACACCGCAGGTGGCCACCAAGTCGCACTCACCTTCGGCTTGGCTGCACTCGGTCATCGCGACGGGGCCTTCAATGGCACTGATAATGTCAGCCGCCGTGATGTGCGACGCAGGCCGCGCTAGGCGATAACCACCTTGAACCCCACGCTGCGACTCCAAGAGTCCTGCTTTCACCAGCATTTTAAGGGTTTTACTCACGGTGGGATGGGGTAGCTGTACCGCGTCTGCTAAGTCAGCCGCCGCATGCGACGCCTGGGGATGACGGGCAATTTGTGCCATCACCACAGCGGCATAATCTGTCAGCCGAGAAAGCTTGAGCATAGTCACTCCGTTTGCCATCGCGTTGGGCCGAACCGTTGGCCTACCCGCTAATTGGGTACCATTTTAGTCCTGTATAAATTTGATGTGAAGCCCTTCTGCAAAATCCTTATCAAATAGCGCGACTTCTTAGCACGTTCGCGGCTGATAACATCAAAAAAGCCAATCATTATCATTTAGGAAAACTATGACATGGACATAAAAAAGCCTGCTCGCAAGCGGCAGGCTGTCAGAAGGCGGGATTAAGAGGTGACTTTCTTGACGAACATGGACTTCAATTTCATAGGACCAACACCGTCGACTTTACAGTCGATGTCGTGATCGCCGTCCACCAATCGAATGTTTTTGACTTTGGTGCCTACTTTGACGACCGAGGAGCTGCCTTTGACCTTGAGATCTTTGATCACGGTCACCGAGTCACCATCGACGAGCAGGTTGCCGTTTGCATCACGAATGCCATCATCCGAGACCGCCTCGCTGTCGTTCGCCTCTTCCGACCATTCATGGCCACACTCGGGGCAGACATATTGCAGGCCATCATCGTAGGTAAACTCGGAGGCACAGGCAGGGCAGTTAGGCAGGTTACTCATCAAAGGCTCCATCGCAGCAGACAGTCAGGCAAACAGTAGCAAGCGACGGAGCCTACACGGCTTGAGCGCAATGCTCCAGCCTGGTGCCGTATTAGCCGCGCTGGTAGGTACCAACCAGACGATTCATTCCCAGCAGATGGGGCTCCACGGCGGTGAGTAGCTCAGGCAATGTCAGCCCCTCGGGCAGTGACGTCTGTTCGTCCAGCGCCAGCACCCAGAAATAGTAAAGGTGGCTGCCATGCCCCTCGGGAGGCATGGGCCCACCGTATCCTGGCTTGCCGAAATCGGTCATGCCAGACGTTCCCAACGCGGTATTTTCTTCCAGCGAGGTGGTCTCAGCAGGCAAGTTGTAAAGCACCCAGTGAACGAAACCGTAACCGCCCTCCTTCACCAATGGCGCATCCGGATCATGACAGATCACCGCATAGCCCTTGGTACCTTCCGGGGCCCCCTCCCACGACAGCGCTGGGGACACGTCTTCGGCCTCGCCGGTGTGCTTGGCAGGAATCGCTTGGTGATGTGCAAACGCCGAGCTGGTGACGCTCATTGAAGATAGTGCAAAAGCCATAATGCTCTCCTATGCGACGGGTGTGATAGCAAAACGTAATGTAGCGAAGAATTTAGCGTAACTCTAACTGCGTGGCGTAACTCTCCCACCACTGCCGTGCAATGCGCCGATTCTCCTGATTGGCACTAGGGTCGAGTACCGTCGGCAGTCGAACGGACTCCCCCCCTGTCTGAAAAGTCACGAGTGGGTCCTGGGTGGCTAACTGCAGCGCATACAGCACCAACATCAGTTCATACGCGTCATCGGTATGAAGCCTAGCAAACAGCAGGGGCACGGCCGGCATGCCAATCTCGCCCAAACGTTCCGCAGCAATGTACCAAGGCCTTGGGTAATCGGGCCCGCCATACTGGCTGACGAATCGACGGTCCGCTAATCGGCTGACGTAATAGGCGGCTTCTTCTTCTGGGCTCACCTGGAGCGGCGGCGCCCAATCGTCGGCATGCGCCACGGAGGAAGGCGGCCCTTCTTGCGCGCTGGGCGCTGACGCCGTTTGATGAAGAGCGGTAGCCGTCGGGCGGTCGTCATGGGCAGTCGGGCGTGATTGCCCTGCACACCCCGCCAGTAAGAGTGTCAATGTATAAAGAGTGGCGATTCCTATCGCTTTGGCCTGCTGACGCATGACGCAATTCCCTGGTTGATCGTTCAACGCTTGATACCTTATCCAAGATGCCGTGTAAGAGCGTTTGATGGGTGTACCCAAAGGCGACTAGGCTTTGCCATGGAGTGCTTACAGTGTGGCACCTCTTGAACTCACCGCCAATTGCCTGAAGAACGTCGAATGAAACGCTTATTAATCGTCGCCCACTCCCCTTCCGTCAATACCCGTGCCTTGCGCGATGCCGTGCAGCGAGGGGCAGAACATGACGATATCGAATCCGTGACGTGCATCGTCAAAACGCCCTTCGAAGCAGGGCCAACGGACATCCTCCATTGCGATGGCATCGTCCTGGGAACGACTGAAAACCTAGGCACCATGAGCGGCGCGCTGAAAGATTTTTTCGACCGCAGCTACTACGGGGTACTGGACGAGAAGCAGGGCCTGCCCTGCGCGCTTTATATCCGTGCAGGACATGACGGCACGGGTACTCGTCGGGCGGTGGAGAGCATCGTCACAGGGCTACGTTGGCGCTGGGTTCAGGACCCGCTGATTTTTCGTGGCGAGTGGCAGGAGGCGTTTATCCGCCAAGCCGAGGAGTTGGGCATGACTCTCGCTGCCGGGTTGGATAACGGATTGTTTTAACGCCTTGAAACGAAAAACGGCACCGCTCAGGGTGCCGTTTTCATCACGGGGAAGAGCGCGTATTACTTCAAACGCTCGAACACCGTGGCAACCCCTTGCCCCATGCCAATACACATGGTGGCTAGGCCCAAGGTGGTATCGCGCTGCTGCATGACGTTCAGCAGCGTCGTACAAATGCGCGACCCGGAGCAGCCCAACGGGTGACCCAAGGCAATGGCACCGCCGTGCAGGTTCACTTTTTCGTCCATGGCGTCCAGGAAGCCTAGGTCCTTCAACACTGGCAGCCCCTGTGCGGCAAACGCCTCGTTCAGCTCGACGGTTTCAATGTCCGCCGCGGACAAACCAGCCGCTTTCAAGGCTTTCTTGGACGCGGGCACCGGGCCATAGCCCATGATGGAGGCATCGCAGCCCGCCACACCGGTCGAGAGCACTTTGGCAATCGGCTCCAGCCCCAGCGCCTGGGCGCGCTCGTAGCTCATGACCGCCATCGCAGATGCACCCACCGACAGCGCCGAAGAGGTACCTGCGGTAACGGTACCGTTACGAGGGTCAAACACGGGCTTCAGGTTCGCCATGGACTCAAGGCTGGCATCGGCGCGAATCACTTCGTCGTTTTTTACCAGCACTTTGAAGCCACGCTGGTCGTGGCCTTCAACGCCGATAATCTCGTTATCGAAGTAGCCTTTCTCCATCGCCGCCTGAGCACGCTGATGCGAGCGCACGCCGAACTTATCCTGATCTTCACGAGAAATGCCGTGCATTTTACCCAGCAACTCGGCCGTCAGGCCCATCATCATGGCGGCTTTGGCAGCGTACTTGCTGGCGGCCGGGTTGACATCGACCCCGTGGGCCATGGGAACGTGCTCCATGTGCTCCACACCGCCAATCACGTAGAAGTCGCCCATGCCGGCTTTGATGTTCGCAGCGGCAATATGCAGCGCGGTCATCGAAGAACCGCATAGGCGGTTGACCGTTTGCGCGGGTACCGAGCGCGGAATGCCGGTCATGATCGCCGCGTTGCGGGCGATGTTCATGGACTGTTCCAGCGTCTGGTTGACACAGCCCCAGATCACATCATCCACTTCCGACGGATCCAGGTTCGGATTTCGGGTAAACAGCGCCTGCATGACGGCAGCGGAGAGGTTTTCGGCACGCACGTTGCGGAAGGCGCCGTTTTTCGCTTTCGCCATGGCGGTACGAACACCGTCAACCACCACGATATCTCTCGGATTCAAACTCATCTTATTTCTCCTGTGGGTGGTGACTTAGGCCTGAGCGTTTGCCGTGGTGCCAGCGTAGAACTGCTCGTTGTTCTTGGCCATGGCGCGCAGCTTCTCGGTGGGCGCGTACAGCGGCCCCAGCTCTTCGGCCAAACGGTCGGCCAGCGCAACAAACTCGGCTACGCCCAGCGCGTCGATGTAGCGCAGCGCACCGCCACGGAAGGGAGGGAAGCCAATGCCGTAAATCAGCGCCATATCGGCTTCTGCTGGCGTATCGACAATGCCATCTTCCAGGCAGCGTACGGTTTCCAGGCACAGCGGCACCATCATGCGAGCGATGATGTCTTCATCCGAAAACTCTTTCTGCTCTTTCACCACTTCTTTTACTAGCGCGTAAGCCTGCTCGTCGCTGACCTTCTTCGGCTTACCCTTCTTATCTTCTTCGTAGGCGTAGAAGCCTTTGTCGTTCTTCTGGCCCAGGCGCTGGTTGTCGTACATCACTTGAATCGCCGTTTTGCCTTCACGTGCCATGCGGTCTGGGAAGCCTTCGGCCATCACCTCGTTGGCGTGCACGGCGGTATCCATGCCGACGACATCCAGCAGATAGGCCGGGCCCATGGGCCAGCCAAACTTCTCCATGACTTTATCCACGCGCTGGAAGTCGGCGCCCTGCTCGACCAGGAAGCTAAAGCCACCGAAGTAAGGGAACAGTACGCGGTTGACCAGAAACCCTGGGCAGTCATTCACCACGATGGGGGTTTTACCCATGGCGCGGGCGTAGGCGACGGTCGCTGCCACGGCGGCGTCCGAGGTTTTCTCACCGCGGATGACCTCGACCAGCGGCATGCGATGAACCGGGTTGAAGAAGTGCATGCCGCAGAAATTTTCCGGGCGCTTCAGGTTTTTGGCCAGACGGTTGATCGAAATGGTCGACGTATTGGAGGTCAGAATCGTGTTCTCACCTACCACGCCTTCCACTTCGGTCAACACGGCATCTTTGACGTTGGGGTTCTCGACCACCGCTTCCACGACCAAATCGACGTTACCGAAATCGCCGTAGGAGAGCGTCGGGCGGATGTTGGAAAGTTTCTCGGCCATCTGCTCGGTGGTCAGCTTTTTACGCTCTACCTGCTTGGCAAACAGCTTGCGTGCCTCTTTGAGGCCGAGCTCGATGGCGTCATCCTTGATGTCTTTCATTAGGATGGGCGTGCCTTTGCTGGCACTTTGGTAGGCGATACCGCCCCCCATGATGCCGGCACCCAACACGGCGGTCTGTTTGACCGGCTGGGCCTGCTTTTCGTACTTGCTGCCCTTCTTCTTAACGACCTGGTCGTTCAGGAACAGGCCGACCAGGTTAAAGGCAACGCTGCTTAGCGCCAGCTTGGCGAACGATTTGGCTTCGATCGCCTGAGCGCGGGCGCGGGTTTCACCGGCGCCTTTTTGGATCACTTTGATCGCTTCCACCGGGGCGGGATAGTGCGGGCCTGCTTTGCCAGCCACGTACCCTTTAGCGGTTTCGAACGCCATCATCTGCTCGATGGCATTGAGCTTGAGCGGTGATGTTTTCTCGTCGCGACGGGCGTGATAGTCCAACTCGCCTGCATTGGCGCGGTCAAGAATGTCCAGCGCCGCTTCTTCCAGCAGCTCATGAGCAACGGCCGCGTCTACTGCGCCTACTTTTAGCGCGGCGTCAGCGCGATTTTCGGTACCACCGGCAATCCACTCGACGGCATTATCGGCACCGATCAGACGCGGCAGACGTACGCAACCACCCCAGCCCGGCAGGATACCCAGCTTGGTTTCCGGTAAGCCAATTTTGGCTTTCTCACTCATCACGCGGAAATCGGTGGTCAGCAGAACTTCGCAGCCACCGCCAAGCGCCAGGCCATTGATCGCCGTCACGGTGGGGAAAGGCAGGTCTTCGATGGCGTTGAAAATATCGTGAACCTTGAGGTTCATCTCTACCAAGTACTCTTCACCCTTATCGAACAGGCTATGGAATTCGGTAATGTCAGCACCGACGATGAAGGCGTCTTTGGCACTGCGAATCATCAACCCTTTCAAACCGTTTTCGGCTTGGAGGGCTTTGACGGCGTCGCCGAGTTCAGCCACGACGGCGCTGGATAGCTTATTGACGGACTCATCTTTCAAATCGAAAGTGAGCATTGCGATGTCATTGCCACCCTGGGTGTCACGCCGCTCCACCGTGATGGCATTGCCTTGATAGATCATCCGCGCTCTCTCCACAAGTTCGGGCTGGCACGCCGTGGACGTGCCTGCCACGCATTTCATACGGTCGTTTGATTGCCTTAGCTTGGTTGAGTTACACCGGAACGTCAAGCCCTGACTTTTGGCTAATCCGCTCGCAGGAGCCGCTCGTTGACTCATGCACACATTTCTTGCGCTTTTTTCCCTCACACTGACGCATCGCATCGACTTTACCTGCGATCCCAACGATCATATACGTTTCATTGATGAGTTTTTAACGCTATGGGGACACTCTTAACGCCCGCCCGCATGGAAGCCTTGCAAGGGCGCGTCGAACGGATCGTCGAGCGGCTGAAACCTTGGAGCTGGCTCTGGCCGCCGTTGGCATTTGCGGCTGGGCTGGGCAGCTTTTTCCTCGTAGACCGTCAGCAGTGGCTGGGCGCGGCCCTGGCACTTGGTCTGCTGTTGGCTTGGTTGCTGCTGCTCTCCGAAAGCTTGATTGGCCGCTGGCTTTCCCATCGCGGCCACCCCACGTTGCCAAAAGGCGTGACGGCCTTCATTGCGCAAATGATTCACCAGGAGACGCTGTTTTTTACCCTGCCTTTCATTCTGGTGACCACCGTGTGGAACAGCGGCCAAGCACTATTCGCGCTGTTGGTGATGGGTATGGCCGTGTGGTCGATCATCGACCCGCTCTACTACAAGCTCGCTGGGCGCTGGCGCAGTCTCTATTTCATGTTTCATGCCCAGTGCGTCTTCCTGGTGCTTCTGGTCATCTTGCCTATCATGGTGCATCTCACCACCGGCCAGAGCCTGCTGCTCGCCTTGGTGCTGACCGTCCTGGTGGCCCTTCCCAGTTTCTGGCATCTACTCAAAAAACGCTCGCCAGCTCGCTGGTTGGGATTTTTCGCGCTCACCGTGGCGCTGGCCTATGGGGCGTGGCTTGGCCGTGTGTGGGTGCCGCCCGCCAGTCTATGGATGACCAGCACGGCGCTCTCCCCCGCTTTTGATACGCAGCAGCGCACTCCCCAAGGCTCGCTGACACTGACGCCCGAAGCCATTCGCAACAATGGCCTGTATGTCTATACGGCCATTCGCGCCCCGCGAGGGCTGAGCGAAACGATTTACCATGCGTGGCATCATAATGGCGAAGCGATGGACACCGTGGCATTAGCGATCAACGGCGGTCGGGAACAGGGTTATCGCGCCTGGAGCCATAAGCAGAACTTTCCCGAAGACCCCTCGGGCGAGTGGCGTGTCGATATCATGACCGACGGCGGGCAGCGTTTGGGGCTGATTCGGTTTACCGTCTCGCAAGATGCCAACGCCGCCACCGTGGCCGATGGCACGATCCGACCGAGCGGTCTGAGCGCATTGAATCTGCGTCGTTTCGTTCCAGGCAACGGCGCTTCCCCAGACGATGCCCAAGCGACCGAGTAACGGAACGCCTTGCATTCAGCGGCGCAGCTTATGACAATTCGCCCACTTACACTTTTTGGCAGTTAGTTACCTATGGCATCAACAATTGGTTTTCGTATTGCTCGCTTGCCCCACCTGTGGCGCTCGATTCTCGATCGCAGGCTTGCGCCACTGGGGCTGACCCAGACCCGCTGGGTGACGCTGTATCATCTTTGGAAGTTGGGCGAAGGCAACCCACAGTGCGATTTGGCTCGCGCGATTGGGGTGGAAGCCCCGTCCCTGGTGCGGACGTTGGGGCAGTTGGAGGAGCAAGGTTTAGTTGAGCGTCGCGCCTGCGATAACGACCGCCGCAGCAAACGCATCTACCTCACCCCGGCAGCGATGCCGCTGTTGGAGCAGATCGACAGTGTCGTGCTCGCCGCCCGCCAGGAGATGCTGGCAGGCTTGAGCGAAGACGACTTGGAACAGTTGGAAAAGTGGCTCGCGCTGATCGAATCCAACGGCCTCGCCATTCAGGCCAGAGACCAAGACGGGCCCTCCGCTTAACGCTCTACCCCTTCTCGCTTCCTTCTTCTTCCGTGCCACCTGTCTCCAGCGGCTTGACAGGTGGGCGGTCTGACAGGCCGCTCAATGCCTCTTTGAGCGGTTCGATATCCGACAAATAGCGGGTGAACCGTTCGGCGGTTTGTGATTCCCACCACCATAGCGTCAGCGAATGGGCGTTAGACTCTAGGACCAACGCGTCCTGAGGCAGGTGTTCGAGTAAGGTTTGCAAATGTTGACTGGCCACATCGGGCAACGGACGCAGCGGCGCGATGCGCCAGCGCCAGCCGGCGTGGTAAGGTTCTAATGCGTCGCTGGCGTTGGAATCCCTCACCAGCAAAAAATCTGGCCCGGGTGCTGACTGCGGGTAGTGCCAGCGATAGGCGGGCATGGTGCCTCGAAAGTGATGCAACGGCGGTTTGGCCATTTTTACCGTCACGCCCTGTTTTCCGGCACTTGAGCGCAGCGCCATTTGACGCTGCTGGCGCGGGCTGGGTTTTAGCCACATGACCGGCGCAATCACAAACATCAGAATAAAAACGATGATCAACCATTCCATTGCAACACCTACCCTCTTTTCGTCAAACTCATTTGGCAATGTATCGAAACCCTGATCTAGGTCGTTGTTAAGAGTCACCTCTACGCCTAAAGTGAAGGTATCGAACACAGCCTTTACGTGTGGCACATCACCAAGGAGATACGCCATGAGCTATCGCCATATCCTGGTCGCCGTTGACTTAACCAAGGACTCTCACAAAATTCTTGAGCGTGCGGTGGCGATTGCCGAGCGCAATAACGGCGCTAAAATCTCGATCATGCACACCCTGGAGCCTTTAGGTTTTGCCTACGGCGGCGACATTCCGATGGACCTTACCAGCATCCAGGACCAGCTCGATGACCACGCCAAGAAGCGTCTAGCCGAGATCGCCGCTCCCCACGTCGAAGCCGCAGATCAACACGTGGTCGTGGGTATGCCCGACACGGAGATCCACCGTTTCGCCGATGAGCACAACGTCGACTTGATCGTGGTCGGCTCCCATGGACGCCACGGCTTCGCCCTGCTGTTAGGCTCTACGTCGACAGGCGTTCTTCACGGAGCCCAGTGCGACGTGCTTGCCGTTCGGGTTGGCAAGAAAGGCGAAAAAAGCGACGAGTGAGACGCCCAACGCCAAAGGCCCCTTGCGGGGCCTTTGGAACATCGATAGACACGTTACTCACCGTTTGCCATGGCTTCCAGCTCCATCCACCGCTCCATGGCAGCGTCCAACGCCTGCTGTACCTTTTCGAGCGCCTGCAGTTTGGCGGTCACCACCGTGGCTTCCTGCTGATAAAAGGCCGGGTCTCCTACCTCTTGCTCCAGCGCTTCGATGTCACTCTCTAGCCGCTCGATCTCCGCAGGCAGCGCATCCAATTCACGCTGCAGCTTATAAGAGAGTTTGACGGTTTTCTTTGCAGGCTCCCCGGCGGGTGCCGGTGGCGACTTTTCCTCTGCGGTGCGGGTGGGTTCGGTGTGCTGACGTGCCGCGCCCTCCCAAGGCGCAGGTGGCAATTGGCCACCCTGGCGAATCCAGTCCGTGTAGCCGCCGACATACTCGCGCACGCGCCCTTCCCCTTCGAACGCCAGCATGCTGGTGACGACGTTATCCATGAAGGTTCGGTCGTGGGAGACCAGCAGCAGCGTGCCGTCAAAATCGAGCAGTAGCTCTTCGAGCAGCTCCAGGGTTTCCATGTCTAGGTCGTTGGTCGGCTCGTCCAGCACCAGTACGTTGGCGGGCTGGGTGAACAGCTTGGCCAACAGCAGACGGTTGGATTCGCCTCCTGACAGCGCTTTTACCGGCTGGCGAACCCGGTCTGGAGTGAAGAGAAAATCTTGCAGATAGCTCATGACATGGCGGTCTTTACCGCCCACGCTCACCCGGTCACTGCCTTGCGCTACGTTGTCATACACCGTTTTTTCCAGCTCGAGGCCGGCCCGCAGCTGGTCGAAGTAGGCCACTTTGAGGTTGGTGCCTAACTGAACGCTGCCCTCGGTGGGTGCCAGCTCGCCGAGCAAAATCTTCAGCAGCGTGGTTTTACCGGCACCGTTGCGCCCCAAGAAGCCGATGCGGTCGCCCCGCATGACTTCCAGGTTCACGTTGCGCAAGATCACGTCGTCACCAAAGCGCTGAGTGACCCCTTTTAGCTCGACCACGCGCTTACCGGTCCGCTCGCCGCTATCCACGGTAAGATTCGCCGTCCCCTGCCGCTCGCGGCGCTGGCTACGCTCCACGCGCATTTTTTCAAGCTCGCGCACACGGCCTTCATTACGCGTACGCCGCGCCTTGACGCCCTGACGAATCCATACCTCTTCTTGGGCCAATTTTTTATCGAACAGCGCATTCTCGCGCGACTCGGCCTCCAGCTCGTGCTGCTTGCGCTCTTGGTATTCGGCGTAGACACCGGGATAACGCCCGAGCTTCCCACGGTCGAGCTCCAGGATGTTCGTCGCGAGTTTCGACAAAAATGCCCTATCGTGGGTGATCAGCAGTACCGCACCGTTGAAGGCCAATAGCTGCTCTTCCAGCCACGCAATGGTGTCGAGATCCAGGTGGTTGGTCGGCTCGTCGAGCAGCAGTAGGTCAGGCTCGGAAACCAGCGCACGGGCCAGCGCTACTCGCCGCCGCCAACCGCCGGACAGTGCGCTCATCTCGGCGTCTGGGGGCAAACCGAGCCGGGTCAGCACCACATCGATTCGCTGATGGAAGGACCAGCCATCGATGGCTTCAAGGCGCGTCTGTAGCGTCGCCATGCGGTTCATGTCCGGGTCCGGGTCATTGATCAGGTGCTGATACTCCGACAGCAGCTCGCCCGCTTCCGGCAGGCCTTGCGCCACCATATCGAAAATGGTCATACCCGAGGATTCAGGCAGCTCTTGAGCCAGCACGCCAATTTTCAAACCGGGCGCACGCCAAATGGTGCCATCATCCGCTTGAATGTCGCCCGCCACGAGCTTGAGCAGGGTGGATTTACCGGTGCCGTTGCGCCCGACCAGCGCCAGCCGCTCGCCTCTTTCAACCGTTAGGTCGGCGCGGTTAAGCAGTACTTGGGTGCCGTAAGCGAGTTGCAGCTGTTCGAGTCGTAACAAGGTCACGCAGTGTCCTCCTTCGTCGTGAGGCGCACAGTGTAACGCATGGACCGGGCTTACGGGGTAACCGAATGACGTCTCGATGGCAGGAGCGCCTGCGGTGGGCATCGCAGGCGCGTGTTGGCGGGTTACATCTCGGTGCGGATACGCTTTTTATCCAACTTGCCAACGCTGGTTTTGGGTATCTCATCGACGATACGAATCAGGGATGGAACCCCCCAGCGGTTGAGTTTTCCCTGCGCCACGAACTGCTCCATGAAACCTTGAATCGCCTCGACGGTAGGCGGCGTTTTATGATCGCTGGGCACTACGAGCGCGGCGGGCCTTTCGCCCCATTTATCGTCCGCCACGCCAATCACCGCGACCTCTGCCACGCCGGGGCACTGGCTGATATAGCTTTCGAGGGCCAACGATGAGAGCCATTCGCCCCCGGTTTTAATCACATCTTTCATGCGGTCACTGATCGACAAAAAACCGTGCTCATCGAGCGATCCCACATCCCCGGTGTGTAGCCAGCCATCGCGCCATAACTCCTCACTGCGCGCGTCCTCTTTATAATACGCCTGGGTCAGCCAGGGTGCTTGCACGCGCACCTCGCCAATGCTGCGGCCATCATGGGGAAGCGGCTCGCCATCGGTATCGACGACTTGAAGTTTGACGAATGGTACGGGTAACCCTGCTTTGCAGCGCCAGGGCAGCTGATGCTCGAAATCGGCATCGGCGACGTCTTTGGGTAGTATATCGGCGGTCAATAGCGGACAGGTCTCCGACATGCCGTAAGCGCTGCGCGTATCGATGCCCAGCGCCCAAGCACGACTGGCCAGCGCTTGGGTCAACGCACTTCCTCCCACCAACACTTTCCAACCCGAGACATCGATCTCCTTCGTCGCGATGGCGTCAGCACTCACCACCATGTTGAGTAGCGTCGGTACGCAGTGTGAAAAATCGACTTTTTCGCTCACCAACAGTTTGACCAACATGTCGGGTTCGTACTTGCCGGGGTAGACCTGCGTGGCCCCCAACAGGGTCGCGGTATAAGGCACGCCCCACGCATGCACATGGAACATGGGCGTAATGGGCATGTACACCTTATCCCGATTGAGCAGCTCGAACCCTGGCGCCTGGAAGGTGCTGGCTTCGCTCAGGGTATGCAACACGAGCTGACGATGGGTAAAGAAAACCCCCTTGGGGTTGCCTGTCGTGCCCGTGGTGTAGAACAGAGTAGCTACCGCGTTTTCGTCAAAGATGGGAAAGTCATAATGGAGCGGCTGTCGAGCGAGTAAGGCTTCAAACTCGCCCACCAGTGGCAACGAAGTCTCTACAGACTGTTCGCTCTCTTGGCAGAGCATGTACCCTCGAATGTTCGGTAGCCGAGCGGCAAGCGGCTCTAGCAAGGGAACGAAGTCTTCGTGCACCAGTACGAACACATCTTCCGCGTGCTCCATGGTATAGAGAACCTGCTCTGGCGCTAACCTGACATTCACGGTGTGAAGTACCGCGCCTATCATGGGAATGGCAAAAAAACACTCCAGATAACGATGGCTATCCCAGTCGAGCACGGCGACCACATCCCCTGCCTGCACTCCTTGGGCGGTGAGCGCGTGAGCCAATTGATGCACCCGCTCTTGAAAGCGACGATAGTCATGACGACATTGATCGCGGTAAACGATGTGATTGTTACCCGCCATGCGAACACCCGATTCCAGCAGCTCTTTGATCAATAGAGGCGGCTGTGTGGCGGAAGCAGTCGCCGGCAATATCTTGGGGGTTATCGTTGCCATGGTCACTCCTTGATGTCGTTATTGTTCATAGAGACTCACCGTTGCAGTGTTCACCACCGCGTAGGGCGACGCAATGCGAACGGGCACACCTTTGGTATTAGCCGAGGCGCGTACCGACCTTTACAATACGCCTTTCACCATCTGGACAAGGGGACACGCTTGACGACCACGACAGCCGATACGTTTTTGCCCGAGGCGCTACGGTTTCGCCCGGCAACTCCTTTGGTGGACATTGGCGCGAACTTGACCCATGAGAGCTTTCAGCGCGACCTAGACGACGTGATCGCCAGAGCCAGGGCCGCACAGGTGCGGACGTTGATCGTGACCGGCACCGACGTGGCCCATGCCAAGCAGGCAGTGGCGATGGCCCAGCGGTTCGAAGGCGTTTACGCCACGGCGGGCGTGCACCCCCATGACGCCAGTAGCTGGAACGACACGGTGGCACAAGACATGCGGGCGCTCTACCGCCGTCCTGAGGTGGTGGCCGTTGGCGAGTGCGGGCTGGATTTCAATCGCAACTTCTCCACGCCGCAAGCGCAAGAGATCGCCTTCGAAGCCCAGCTGGCGCTGGCCGCCGACAGTGGCCTGCCACTGTTTCTACATGAGCGGGATGCCGGCGAGCGCATGCGCGATATACTGCGCAGCTGGCGAGATGACATTAGCGATGCAGTGATACACTGCTTCACGGCGGATCGAGCGACCCTACATGGGTATCTCGATCTCGACCTTCACATCGGCCTCACCGGCTGGATTTGCGACGAGCGCCGAGGGCACCATCTACGTGACTTGGTGCGGGACATTCCTCTGGAGCGACTCATGGTCGAAACCGACTGCCCTTATTTGCTGCCCCGCAATTTGCCGGCCAAGTTGAAGGGCCGTCGCCATGAACCGGCCCTGCTGCCGTGGATCGTGCAAGAGATCGCCCGTTGGCATGATGTGAGTGACACCGAGCTGGGGGCTGCCACGACGCGCACCGCCCAGCGTTTTTTCCGCATCGATGCGGACGCTTAAAAGGAGCAACTGCGTGGCTGACTATCCTGGCTTCATTGCCATCGAAACAGGCGAAGATAATGGCCTGCCGCTCTCCATCGCCTGGTCGTTACCCGATGGGCGTATCAAGCAAACGTTGATTCAGCCGGACGATAGCTGGATCAATGAAGATAGCAACGTCATGGGCGCTTACAGCATCGAAGAGCTGGAGAGCTTGGGGGTCAGCCCGCTGGACGTGATCCGCGAGCTGGAGAACGACCACTTCTCGGCGACGCTCTATACCAGCGATAACGGCGATGACGACGCCGCACTGGCACGGTTATTCGATACCTACGGCTTGGACCCGTTCGTCGAACTGGCCCCCGCCAAGGTACTGTACGATCATCTCGGCCCCGGAGAGTGGCACCGCCTGCGCAGCGATGCCTTCAACGATCTTGGCTTGGAGCCAATGCGTCCAGAGCACGAAATCGAAGTGATGCTGACGCTACACCGCCAGCTAAACGAGCAGGATTAAGCAACCCGACACGCGGCTAGACACGCTTTCCCCTTGGCGATGGCGTCATCGCGCGAGCCTTGCTGCTGGTAGTAGTGCGTCAGTGCTGTATGAAAAGCGTTGGCACGCGCTGGCAGCCCTTCGTCCATATAACGCTGGGCTCTCGCAGCGACCTTCTGGGCGAAGGCATCGCGATCCACGTCGACGTCACCGCCCAGGTTATCGACACTGACATGGAAGGTACGCCCACACGCGTGGGTGAACAGCTGCTCGAGTGCTTGGGGCGCAATTTCTGCCCGCTCGAACGCCCGCTGCTGCTCGGCATTACGCCCGTCCGGCAGGTACCAATACCCATAATCTTCAAGCTGCCGCCGCTTGTCTCCTGCGATACACCAGTGGCTGATCTCGTGCAGCGCGCTCGCGAAATAGCCACGAGCAAAAATCACCTGATGATAGGGACACTCGACATTCGCGGGGCGATAAAGAGGCTCATCACCGCCCTTGATGAGTCGCGTGTGAAAGTGTTCCATAAACACGCCATCGAACAGCGCCATGATATCGTCCAGGGTCCAACGCTCTTTCTCGTGTGTCACCATGTTGCCACTTTCGTCATTCATTTCGCGCAGTATACCCGTGCCCCTCCACTAGGCTAAAGAGGAGACGGCAAACCACAGCGACTCCTGCTACTCTATCGGCCTTTCTTAGGTCTCTTTGCTAAAGAGGAGCCATACCTTGGGCGGCTTTACTAGCGATATAAAAACGATCTACTGGCCTGAAACCCGCACCCTGGTCGCGTTGGCACTGCCCATTTGTGGCGCTCAGCTCGCCCAGGCGGGCATGAGCGTGGTGGATGTCATGATGACGGGCAGGCACAACGCCACCGACCTGGCGGCGGTGTCGGTCGGGTCGAGTTTATGGATGCCGTTGATGCTCTTCATGACCGGCACCCTCATGGGCTTGACCCCGATCGTGGCACACTTGCTAGGTGGACAACGCCATGGCGCCATTCGCCCCGCCGTACATCAAGCGCTGTGGGTGGCGTTGGCCTTAGGGTGCGTCTCGGCGGTGTTATTGTGGGTCGCCGTAGCGCCGATTTTCGAACGCATGGACGTGCCGCCTAGCGTTGCCCGGGAGTCCGCCGCCTATCTTAGTGCGGTGGCGTTTGGCATGCCGGGCATTGCTCTCTTTCAAGCGCTTCGGGCCTTTTCTGACGGCATGAACCATACTCGCCCGGCCCTGTGGATCAGCTTAGTCGGCTTGAGCGTTAATATTCCCTGTAACTATTTACTCATTTACGGCGGCGAGGGTTTAGTGAGCCTATTCGGCTCCGGCCTTCCAAGCAGTTGGCAGCAGCTTCCCGCCCTCGGCGCATTGGGTTGCGGCATTGCCACCGCCATCTCCATGTGGACCATGGCCATCGCCATGGCGCTCTATACTCGCCGCGGCACGACGTACCGCAGTGTCGCGCTGTGGCAGCAGTTGACGCCGCCCAATTTGGCGGGCATTCGCGAACTCGTCGTTGTAGGCGTACCGATTGGTGTGGCCATCTTTGTCGAAGTAACGCTGTTCACGCTGATCGCACTGTTCATTGCCAGCTTCGGTGAAGTCACCGTTGGTGCTCACCAAATCGCCCTCAGCTACACGACCATCCTGTTCATGTTACCGATGTCGTTAAGCATGGCGCTAACCGTACGGGTGGGAAACACGCTGGGGCAAAAGCGTTTGGCCATGGCGCGCAAAGTGGCTTGGAATGGCATCGTCATCAGTGTCATCGTCGCGGCCATCAATAGCACACTTTTGTGGTTTTCCGCCGCCCCGGTCATATCACTCTATACCTCGAATGCGGACATTCAGGCATTAGCGCTCACCATCATTGCATTGGCGGTGGTTTTCCAGCTCTCCGACTCCTTACAGGTCAACTTAGCCGGTGCGCTCAGAGGCTACAAAGACACACGTATCGTCATGGTGATTACCGTACTCTCGTATTGGATTGTGGGCTTGGGCGGAGGACACTGGCTAGGAACCTACGGCCTAGGGAGCATGTCTGAACCTATGGGTGTACACGGCTACTGGATTGGGCTGATTGCAGGTCTCAGCACGGCTGCATGTTTACTGGCTTGGCGATTAAAAAAAATCAGTCAACAGGAGTGATCTATGCCCCTACCTTCCCGTCTCTTGTGGCTCATCGCAGCCACTGGAGTGCTGCTGTCTGGCTGTGGCGACCATAGCGCTGAACATGCCTGGGAACAGTATCATCAGCAATTGGCCGCTGCGCTGGATACGTCGCCGCCAGCGCCATCCGAACCGCGCAACATTGACGCCTTCCCTGAACGCCAGCAGCGCTTGATCGAGGTACCAGAAATTCGCGATGGAATGCTCAACATCTATGCGTTGCGCGAGTGCCAAATCACCTCCTTGGTTGCTGCCCGTAACAATCAGCTGGGCCGCGTAGCACCTCCTAGCCAACACTGGCTGTACGAACGCGCCCTTTGGCAGCGTCTGGACGCCTGTTGGAATAGCGACATCCCCGATACCCTGAGCGACGACGACAAAGCGCGCTTGGCGCAGTTGACCGAGCTTAAAACCGAGCAGCTACCCGCCGTCAGTTGGAACGCGATTTTTGATTCTGAAGAGTGGGAAAAGAGTTTTTCAAGGGCCAGCAGCCCATTTCCTCCACAGGCAAGCCTCGATATCAGCGAGCAGCAAGCGGCCCTCAGCTACCTACAACGAATGGTCGATCAGCAGTTCAGTCAGACATGGGAGCAGGACTCTTCAACGCTAGAAAATCACTTGAAAGCCCTTCAAGAGAGACCGTTGAGCGCCGAGATGCTGCGCTCGCTACTGCTCGCCGAACAGCGACTGAGCGAAGCCAACCACATGCTCGCGGCAGCGGCTGACGACGAGGCCTGCCTGTCGGTGGAAACGCCTGTTTGGATCGAGACGTTGGCAGAAAACGCCCAACAGTGGCTCGTCAGCGTGAACCAGTTGATTGAGGCTCATCCCGTCACCCCTCCTGATTCGGTTGCCGCGTATCAACAGAATTGGCTCTCTTTACACCGCCCGGAAGCTCCGTGGCAGCAGTTTCAAACCGCGTGGGACAAGCATACCGCGTTAAAAAGCGCCTTTTCCCCCTGCGTGTCGGATTAAAAATGACGTTTACGCTTAACCTCGCGGTCAAGCTGTGCTATTGGTGAAGTGTGCGGCAGGCGGTTACCGCTGTCTGCCAACGTCGTGACCACGCAGTACAAGGAGGGACACCATGGGCGCACCCCTGTCAACTCGCTCTGCCCAGGTCATCGACCTGGAAACCGTGCGTCAGCGTCAGCAGGCGCGCAAGTGTTTAGTTCGTTTAGCTCCAGAGCTAGATGGATTGGAGATGGTCTACCAGCTCGCTGCGAGTCCCGACACCTACTACGGCCTGCCGATTCTTGCTTGGGGGCTGAGGGAAGATGGCAACGTGGTAGGACTCGTCCCATGGATGGAGTCGCTCGTCGCGTGCCATGAGCTGGATAGCCATGAGAGCGGCGTTTTTATCGGTTATCGTGATCCTGAAACAGACGAAATCTTCGACCTCCCTCCCGATCACAAATACGACGAGCTGACTGCGGCAGCTAGCTACTTCGAGTATGAGTCGTCGGGTGATATCACGCTCATTCAGCAGCTTCCCGATACCCTAGGGACTCACGCCCTCTGCATGAACCACCCCAATGCACCTTGGCACATGAAACCCGTGTACGGATGGCGTTTATATAGCGACGGTAACATCGAAGCGGTGCTGGCAGACGAGCAAAAAGCCACCATGACGCCGATCCTACTCGGCGATGCATGCCTTTACGATGCGCACTCACAACACCAAACCGTCTACTTCTTCCAGCGCCATATCGCTAACCGTATTCTGGAAGAGGACCCCGCCACGTTAGAGGCACTTGCCATGATGGTCGTGCCCAGTAGTGACAGTCCATAACCCTTCTCCGCAAGGCGTTCACCCTTTAGTCGGTAAACGCCTTGTCTCGCTCTACAGGGTCATGCCAAGCGGATAAAGTAGACGTACTGATCGTCCCCACTTTCTTGATGCAACAGTTCGTGGCCGAGAAATTGGCAAAACTTTGGCACATCGCGAGTCGTGGCAGGATCGGTCGCCACGACTTTCAAAATTTGGCCCGAGGCCATATCACGCACTTTGTTATGCATCAGCATGATCGGTTCCGGGCAGTAAAGTCCGGTAGTGTCCAATGCAGTATCGAACGCGGCGGGATCATTCGTAGTATCAGTCATCGACTCTCTCGGTTAGGAAACAGACCTATGATAAAAATCATCATTGAACGACGCATCATGCCCGGTTTGGAAGAGGAATATGAACACGCAGCACGCGAGGCGATGCGTGTCTCCTTGGGCGTCCGGGGCTTCGTTGGTGGTGAAACCTTGGTGGAGCTTGGCCACACCGACCGCCGTCTGATGATTACCAAATGGCGCGACCTGCGTGCCTGGAAAGAGTGGCACGCCAGCGAAGAGCGCGCCATGGCGATGCAGCGTATTTTACCGCTACTCACTGAAGATGAAACTATTCGACTCTATGAGCCGGGCTACTAAACCGTCGTCCCCCACGTCAGTGAGCTAGCCTGACGTATACCGTCACCTCTTCGCGGTCGTGGTAGAGGTGGCGGCATCGAATCGTGGCGCTGACACCCGAGGCTGCTAACGCCTCTTCCAGCGTTGCCAGGCAGCGGGTCACCTCGTCCCAACGCTTCTTCATCGGCAGCTTGAGGTTGAAGATCGCCTCGCGGCACCACTTGCGCGTTAACCAACGCTCTACCATGGCCAAAACGCGCACCGGCTTATCGACGATGTCACACACCAGCCAATCTAACCGCTGCGGCGGTTCCCAGGTAAAGCCGTCCTCGCGTAGATGATCGATCTGGCCAGTGGCCATGAGCTGCTTGTCCATTGGGCCATTATCGATGGCATAGACATACATACCGCGCTGTACCAGTTGCCATGTCCAGCCGCCCGGAGCTGCCCCCAAATCTGCCGCCTGCATGTGTGCGGCTAAACGCTCTTCCCACTCGTCGCGAGGGATGAACTCGTGCCAAGCCTCCTCTAACTTCAATGTCGAACGACTGGGCGCACGAGAAGGAAAGCGCAGCCGACGAATGCCATTGATTAACTCGCTGCGGTTATCGGGAAAACTCATCCCTAACTGAACCCGGTCACCATCCGTCCAAAACACGTGCAAGCGACGCCCACCCGCCTTGCCACGCAGTGCGCCTCTTTTCTTCAGCATACTCTGTAGGGGCTTGGTCAACGCCTTGATCAAGCCCGCTAAGGCTTTCCCCTCGTTCGTATCCGGCGTTTCATGCCAGATCTCTTCGAAACTCCAACGGCTTGCTTTGATCTGTTCGAGAATGGCCGTGAGGCGGTCATCCCGAGATAGCGTCAACGCAGGCAGTGCCGCTAAACTTTGTCTGGCGAATATGAGTCGCTTGAAGGCAGCCTGACGATGTAAATCGTTAATTGCTTCCCCGTCTTGGCGCGTGACACTTACCCAGCCTTCACCCCGCACCGGTTCACAGGGCACGCCCAGCTGCTGCGCATGGTGCTGCATTTCAGCCAACGCATCGTTTTCAAACCCGGGCCGGCAGTAAACAAGCCATGACATGGGTACCGTATCACTCACCTTTCACCTCAACATAATCTGCAACCCATAAACGCGATATCACATACTTGCTCACGCGGCGGCCTGCATCATAGCACTTTGCGCGCGTCACTCTAAGCGCGTCGTCTTTTCATTAGAAGTGTCGTACACTATTCGGACGGTATCTCGAGTCCTTCCTTCATGGAGGGGCTTTTTTTATGCCGGACAGCACCATTTGACTAACAGCGCGCGCCGTCTCGTCCGGCCGCGTTTGCCAAGGAGAGCATCATGGGGCAGCGTCCTCCCCTTTTGATCAATCGGCTCGACGCAGATCGTCTGCAGCGCTTGATCGATAACGCCACCGACAAGGATCAAATGGTGGCTGAGCTTTTACAAGAGGAGCTCAGTCGCGGAGAAGTGGTCGATCCTGAAGAAATTCCCGATAACGTCGTCAGTATGAACAGTCAAATTCAGTTCACTGACCTCACTCGCAACCAACAGATGGTGCGTACGCTGGTGTATCCGCACTCGCTCGGCACGACGAAAGACGCCATTTCGATCATGGCGCCCATTGGTGCCAGCCTGCTAGGGCTTAAAGTAGGCGACACCATCGACTGGCCTCTACCCAACCAGCAAAACGCACATTTACGAGTAGACGCGATTCTCTGGCAACCTGAACGTGAAAAGCAGTACCACCGCTAATTCGTACCGCGCTTTCTAAGCCGCTTCTGTTCTGATAAGCGGCTTTTTCGTTTCCCTCCCGCGTTTTCCAGAGACCACACACCAAAAGCCCCGAGCACAGGATGCCCGGGGCTGGTCATGGCGCGCTTTCGAGCGCGCAACAAAAAACCCAGCCGTTTGGCTGGGTTCTTTGCGGTATAAGTGCCTGACGATGACCTACTCTCGCATGGGGAGACCCCACACTACCATCGGCGCTAAGCGGTTTCACTTCTGAGTTCGGCAAGGGATCAGGTGGTTCACGCGTGCTATGGTCGTCAGGCGTAACAGGTAATGCATAT
>Ga0208794_1000068_pt1 | contig 125351 bp, 93 predicted proteins | sample 32_taG_FD_184106 | JGI IMG/M metagenome (GOLD analysis project Ga0208794, IMG submission 184106) | Marine viral communities from the Gulf of Mexico - 32_GoM_OMZ_CsCl metaG (SPAdes) (version 2) | ecosystem: Environmental > Aquatic > Marine > Oceanic | place: Atlantic Ocean: Gulf of Mexico... | reverse complement strand
CCGCACAGCTATGAAAGTGACACTATATGTGTCATTATGTCGGTGGTCGCGCAAGCGCGGCATTGACGAAGGCAACGGAACAGGCCAGCGGGGTTTTATGGCCCAAAGCTTGCAAAGCCGGATCAGCGAAGTCGCCGCGCCCGCGCGCGTCGACGGCCGACGCGAGCGCGGCCGGTCGAGCCGGCGCCGGATCGTCAAGGCGATGATGACCCTGATCGCGGGCGGCGACCTGATGCCCAGTGCGGCGCGCGTTGCCGAGGAAGCGGGGCTGGGACTGCGCACCGTCTTTCGACATTTCGACGACATGGACGCGCTTTACGCCGAGATTTCTGCGACAATCGCCGAACGTGTGTTGCCGATCGTTACAGCCCCCTATGACAGCACCGACTGGCGCGTGAACCTGCGCGATCTGGTCGAGCGGCGCGCGCGCGTTTTCGAAACGATGCTGCCTTTTCGCCTTGCCGCGAACATCAAACGCTACCAGTCGCCCTTCCTCACCGCGCAATATGGGAAAGTGGTTGCGATCGAGCGCGATCTGGTGCTGCGACTACTGCCCAAGGAAATGCGCGGCCGCACGGTTCCGGCCGAAGCGCTCTGCGCGGCGGTGTCGTTCCAGAACTGGCGGGCGCTGCGTCACGATCACGGAATGTCGGTCGAAGCGGCAGGCAACGTGACCGCGCATATGGCCGAGGCGCTGGCGGCGGCGCTCGCCGCCGGGGAATGACCGCCTAGCGCACCGGACGTCGCCGTCTGCGCCGCCATGCCCAAACAAGGGTAGCGGCCAACAGACACGTCCCACCAACCCAAAGCCCAAGCCGGATCAGCCGCGCGCGTCCCTGCTGCGCGAAGGCATAGCGATCGATCTGGTCGGCGGCCGAATATCCCGGCGGCATGTCGAGTACGCCGTTCGCCTTGGCAAAGGCGCGATAGTCGGCGAGCATCGACGCGAAGCGGTCGGGCATCGCCGCCGACAGGTCGCGCGTCTCTCCCGGATCGCGCGACAAATCGTGCAATCGCCAGCGCCCGTCGCCCACCGGCGGCAGATTGCGCACCAGCTTGAAATCGCCCCGAAACAATGCGGCATTGCCCGACAATTCGTAACCAAGCGGATCATCGCCGTGCACGCTGCCTGCCGCATCGCCGAGCATCGGCACGAGGCTGCGCCCCATCACCGGTTCGACTGCCTTGCCCTGCCATTCGCCGCTGTGCAGCGCAACGCCGGCCAGTTCGGTCAGCGTCGGGACGATGTCGGTCACATGCGCAAAGCCCGCATGGATTGTGCCCGCCCCGACCTTGTCGTTGCCGGGCCAGGCAATGATGAGCGGGACTCGCAATCCGCCTTCGGCCGCGCTGAACTTATATCCGGCTAGCGGCGATGCGGCAGCGCTCGCCCATCCCGGGCCGATCGCGCTGAAGCTGTTCGGCCGGCCGATATTGGCGGTCGAAAGATCATATTGCTGGTTCAGGAAGAACCGGTTGCGCCAGCGGTTGAACGGATTGGTCGGCTCGGCGCCATTGTCCGACAGAAAGACGAAGATCGTATTCTCATAATCGCCGGTCGCCTTGAGGTACGCGACAAGGCGGCCGATCGCGCGGTCCATCGCCGTCGCCATGCCGGCATAGGCCTGCATCACGCGCACCGCGGCGGCGCGCTCGTCGCGATCGAGCGTCGCCCAATCGGGCGTGGTCGCCATCCGGACCATCGGCGCACCGGCGGGGACGATCCCGAGCGCCGCCGCCCGCTTTGCCCGCGCCGCACGCAACGCGGTCCAGCCGTCGCGGTACATCGCCGCATAGCGAGCGATGTCGCTGTCGGGTGCCTGGATCGGAATATGATTGGCGAGGAAGTTGATCGAAGCGAGGAAGGGCGCATTCGCGGCACGGCCCTCCTCGATATAGTCGATCATCCGTTCGACGACGAAGCGCGACGAATAATAGTCCGCCGGCAAGGTCGCGGGCTTGCCGCCCTCGGTCCAGGCAGCGGTTTCGTATAACCCCTCGATCGGGCGCTGCGCGAAATTGTCGGCGCCCGCATCGGCCAGGCTGAAGGCGCGATGATAGCCGCGTGCTTCGGGAAGCCGCGCGGCATCGCTGCCCAAATGCCATTTGCCGGTCAGATAGGTACGATAACCTGCCGCCTGAAACATCTGGCCGATCGTCACGACGCGATGGTTCATTACCGTGTCGTATCCCGGCTTTCCGCGATGTTCGTCGGGGATGGTTTCGGGCATGTTGCCGAGCCCCGCGCGGTGGCTCATTACCCCCGTCTGGAGCATCGCGCGGGTCGGCGAACAGGAGCCGGCGACATGGAAATTGGAAAAGCGCACTCCCGTGCGCGCGAGCGCGTCGATATTCGGTGTCGCGAATTCGGCGCCAAAGGCCCCGACGTCGGTGAAGCCCCAATCGTCGGCGAGCAGGATCACGACATTGGGGTAACGCGGCGACGCCGCAGGGCGCTGTGCCTGCGCTGGCGTCGCCGCGAACAGGGTTGCCAGAATCAATAAGACGGTGCGGCACAACCTACCGACGCGACCCGGCACCCTCCAGCTGTGCACGCGCACCGCCATGACCCTCGCTCTCCCCTCGATTATATTGACATTGATTATGTCAATATCCTGTTGGGGGCAATGGCCTTTCGGGCGCGATCTGCTGCCGGATCTCGTAGCACCGGCGCATCAACCCAGCGCATCGAAATGGGGTTGACGCGATCATTTTGTTCACTTAATGTTCTTATTGTGCACAAACAACCTTTCCCCCGTCGCGGCCGCCGGGCGCGGCGGGCGGGGGACAAAGGTTCGCTGCCTCAGCTATCGGGTTTGGCGATCTGACCAAAGCGCGCGAAGCTGATCATCAATGCCGACGCCGATGAACAACGCGATGCACTGACACACCTGCGTGTCCCCAGCCCAAAGATTTCTCCGCGCATCGACCAGAACCGCGATGGCTGCATTTCGAGCCCGATGATGAAGAGGAAAAGCACGACGCCGAATTCGGCGACGTGCAAGATCGCTTGGGGGTCGGAGAACAGTCTGAGCCCGAACAGACCGATTGCCAGCCCCCCGGCGGCCACGACATTCCGCTGCCCGCGTCCGAGACTTGGAACCTGCCCCTTTGTCTGAGCCGAGATCAAGCGGCTTTCGCGCTTCTTGACCGGATACGGCGCCAGCGCGATAGGATCGCAGACGGGGGGAGCGCCCCGCCCGTGGCGACGCGAACAAGGGGAATGCCATGACGCAGCAGGCGGCGCCACATTTTCCGACCCTTCCGCAGCTGTTCCTCAAATTCCTGCGCTTTGGCCTGCTGGCTTTTGGCGGTCCGGTCGCGCAAATCGCGATGATCCGCGAAGCGCTGGTCGAGGACGAAGGCTGGATATCGTCGGCGCGCTTCAACCGGTTGCTCGCGGTGATGCAGGTTCTACCCGGACCGGAAGCGCACGAACTGTGCGTTCACATGGGGATGATTGCGCGCGGGCGAATAGGCGGCCTTCTCGCCGGGCTGGGCTTCATGCTGCCGGGCTTCGCGCTGATGCTGGCCGCGGCCTGGGCCTATGACGAATGGCTCGCCAGCGGCACGGCAATGGCGAGTGCCTTTTTCGGCGTGCAGCTTGTGGTGCTGGCAATCATCCTGCGCGCGATCGAGCGCATCGGACGCCATGTGTTGGAAGACCGAATGCTCTGGCTGCTTGCCGGACTGGCTTTTGGTGCCACACTTGCAGGCGTTCCATTTTGGATACCCCTGATTGCATCTGGCCTCGCCTATATTGTGTCGGATCGACCATGGATGCTCGCCTTGATAGGCGCCGCGGCCCTGCTCCTGACCCTGCTCGTGCCGTACGTGCACGCCATAGGATTGAGCGCCGCGCTCACCCCAAGCCGCGCGACCACCGCCGCGCTGTTCGTCGCCGGACTGAAGGGCGGCCTCCTCACATTTGGCGGCGCCTATACCGCCATCCCTTATGTGCGCGCCGATACCGTTGAACGCGGCTGGTTGTCCGACGGAACATTCCTCGATGGCGTTGCGGTGGCTGGGGTCCTGCCTGCGCCGCTCGTCATTTTTGCAACTTTTGCTGGATATATGGCGGGAGGGTGGAGCGGTGCGGTTGCGATTACCGCCGGAATATTCCTGCCCGCCTTTGCTTTTTCCCTGATCTTTTTCGAACGGCTCGAGGCTGCGGTCGAGAACCCGGCGCTTCATCGGATGCTGACCGGCATCGCCGCCGCGGTCGTCGGCGTCATCGCCGCGACACTGGTTCTGCTCGGCACTTCGACCGCTGCACGCGCCTCCAACGTCGGCGTGGCGGTGACGATATTTGCCGTCGCAGCGGCGCTGATCTGGAACGCAAGGGGCAGCGCGCGAACGCCGGCGATAATCGCAGCGGGCGCAGCGGCCGGCTGGCTGTTCGCGCCCTGAAAAACGCCCGCGATCGGAATCGCGGCGGCTAGCTGGGGCGGCAGGTCGCCGCGGATTATTGTAGGAACTTCATATCTGTGTTGAGGTAAATATGACGACAGTCCGGTTCTCAAAATGACCGGCTCCAACCCAGTGGTCCGGGTAGATTCCTCGTCATTGACGATGCCCCTTCGCCGGCCAAATACCGGAACGGGATTGGGTAATACCCCGTCGGGATCAGTCTTCGATCATCATTTCAAATGCGCGGGAGCACTCAAGCTCGAGGACGACGGCGAACCATTATTCGCCGTCGCCCTCAATCTGGGGGTGGGACGCCCCCCGGAAGTCAGAACCGGTAGCGCACGCCCAGTTGGAAGGTCGTGCCGTAATCCTCGATGATGTAGTATGCCGGACCGGCACCGAGCGATTCATCACCTTGCCACTCGCGAATTTCGCGGCTGCCAGTGAGGTTGATAATGTCCATATACATCTGCAGATTGCGATTGAAATTCATCCGCGCGTTAAAGTCGAGCGTGGTGAATGGCACTGAATAGACATCGTTGCGCCGCTCGGCATCGCTACCGGCGATGCGGATCAACTCCTTGCCCTTGTGATTACCCGCAAGGCGGATCGTCACCATCTCGTTCTCGAAACCCACAGATACGTTGGCGGTGTTCTTCGCTTGTCCGATGAGCGGCAGTTTGTCGCTGCGTAGCTGCGATAGTTTCGCCGTGCTGTCGATCAGTGCGGCGTTGGCATCGATGAAAAAGCCGTTGTCGAAGACATGGCTGAAGGCAAACTCGATACCCTTCACTGTCGCAGATTCGCCGTTGAGGAAAATCCCTGCACTCTGGACGACCTGCGAGCCATTGAACTGGAAGGCGTCGCTCTGCGGGAGGTCCACCGGAAGTTCATCGAACGTGACGTCGGTCAACCGCACGGACGCGATGAAGTCCTTAATGTCCTTATAATAGGCCGCAAGTGTAATGCTGGTGTTGCGGCTCGGGTACCAGCTGACCGACGCGTCGAAGTTCGTCGAGATTAGCGGCTTCAGGTTCGGATTGCCGATCGCGAAGGCACCGCGCAGGTCCAGGCCCAACTCGTCGAAAGTGTATTCGCCCGCGTCAATCTGGGCCTGCGTGACTTCGGCGCCGGTCACTGGATCGTAGAAAATAAGATCCGTGGTCAGCTCCGCGGCATTGACGGCTTCGCGAAACGTCGGCCGCTTGGTGGACCGCGACACAGAGCCGCGGATCACCCAGTTATTCGTGGGCCGGAAGTTGACCGTTAAGCTTGGGAACCAGTCGGTATAGGTGTTCTTGGCGACGGGGAGCGGTTCGATGATGTCGCTGCCTAGATTTTGCCCCGGAAGCCTGTAGTCGTCGTTTGTGACTGAAAGGAAGCCGGTTCCTTCGTATTTCGTGTGCTCCATGCGCACGCCGCCTATGACCGCGACGCGACCGCCGATGTCAAAATTGCCCATCGCGTATCCGGAAGTCACGCGTTCGCTGGCAGTGTAGTCGGCGGTGCTATTGTCGACCAGATTGTCGCCCGCCAGCGCGATGGGAACAAGCGGTCGTGCCCGTTCGATCAACGGCTCGACATTTTTCCACTGCGGCAGCGGCATGAGCAGGATTGATGATGGCGCCAGCCCGATCGGTCCGAAGTTGGTGATGTTCGAGCGCAGGTAGGAGAGACATTCGGAGTCGGTGCCGCAGATGCGCTGCTGGAACAGCGCGTTCGACGGGTTGAACTGCGGTCGGTTCTCGTCCGAATCGACTTCGCGATCGACAATGAGCCCGCCGACCTTGAAGAAACCGGAAATATTATCACCGAGCGCCGTGTCGCGGCGCAAGTCGATCCGGGCCGTCTTGACCTTGTCGCCGCCGAGGCTGTCGTCAAACCATGCGCGCACCCAAGCGTGCTGGGTCAGGTCCGTGATGTCGCCGCGGCGTGCGTTGGTGGGTACGCCCGGGAAGGTCAGCGCCTCGGCCCGGGGGATACCTTCGACATAGGCGTCCCAACGGCTGAACGTGCCGCGCACCATCGCGTCCTGTTCTTCCCACTGGATACGTGCCGAGCCGGCGCGATCGTTGCGCGATTCGGATGCCGAGACTTGGTAATTGAGTTGCCAGGGTCCGCGCGTATGCTTCCCTTCGAAATCGGCGGTCCAGGTCTTCTGGACGATTTCCTGCAGCCACATGTCCGTAGATTTGTCCTGGTCCGCCAAAATAAACGAACCGGGCGCAACGTCGACTGTCTCTGCGACGTTGTTGGCGAGGTCAAGCTCCCACTCTTCGCGCAGCTTCAAGTCGTAGTCGTTGACACGGGCGTAGGTCCCGCGGATGGCGAACTCATCCTGACTGGTCGGTCGAAATTCGAACCCGAGATTGATGTTGAACCGCTCGCGCGAGCCGACCTCCCGGCGATTGTCGATCTCGCCCGGCATGTAGACGGTCTCGCCTTGGCGATCGGTGAAGCGCTTGAGCCCGTCATCGTTGCGGTACTCGTTGCCATTGATGAAGCGGTTGTAATAATTGCCCGAGGCCGCGATTCCGAAATTGTCATCGCCACCGAACAGACCGGTCAAGTACGTTCCGGAAAAGCCCACTTTCGGCGATACTTTTCCGGCGTCATCTTGAAGCGACCCCTCAACGAACACCGAGAGTGTGTTCTTGCCAGCACGGAACGCTGATGCGCTCAGGATATTGATCTGACCTGCGGTCGCGCTGGCGGCGATGTCGGGGGTCAAGGTCTTGGTGACTTCGATCGATTCCAGAAGATTGGTGCCGATCGTCTGAAGATTGACGCCACGCGAGTCGCCATCGCCGCCGATTTCGGCGCCGTTCAGCGTAACCTGCGCGAAGCCCGGCGACAGACCGCGTACGCTGACGAACTGGCCTTCGCCTTCCGAGCGCGAGATCGTCACTGCGGGCACACGGCCGAGCGCTTCGGCGATGTTTTGATCGCCGAATTCGCCGACCGCGTCGGCGGCGATCACGGACTTGTATTGGTCAGAAGTCCGCTCGCGAGCGCGCGAACTGTTGAGGTTAGCGCGGAAGCCAGTAACAACGATCTCGTCATTGCCGTTGCCCGCCACCGCGACTGGGGCGCGCAGATCTAGGTCGCTGTTTCCGCCCGCGGTCACCGTGACGCTTCCGGCGAAGGCTGGGCTGCCGAAGCGTGCCACTTCGACGTCATACGAACCGGCCGGCACTTGTGCGAAGCGGAAGCGACCCTCGGAATCCGTAACGGCTTGACGCCCGAGCGAGGGGATATGCACCGTCGCCCCCGCCAACGGCGACTGGCCATCGCCGGCGGTGACGATGCCGCTGATTGAACCGCGCTGCTCGCTCTGCTCCTGCGCCGCCGCCGGCACCGCCGAGATCAAGCCCCCAGCTATCAAGGAAAACGCGCACACTGTGCGCAGAAGTTCTTGCCTCATGTCGTCCACTCCCCCTTATTCAATCAACCACGAAACCTTGCTCGATCTTCGCCGATGCTACCGGTGTCAGGAGACACAATACTACGCGTTTGCCCGATGACAAGGGGTGATCGAAAAAAAACGAATTAATTCGAAACCAACGCAAGACCGGGCTTGGATTGCAATCTATTTGACGTCGCCTATCGGGCGGCCAACGGGCGATCGGTCTTGGCGCGCCACGCCGGATAATCGCGCTCTATAAGCTCTCTCGGCCAGGTGCCCATATAGTGATATCCACCTCGCCGTTCCTGTTCGATATCGGCCAAGTTGTAGTGCGCGACCGACTGACGGCCCATAAACACCGGCCGGTTGGTGTCGAGTTCGTAGAAGCGGGCCCAGATCGGGCCGGCACCGACTTCGTGGATCATGCGCCGGTCCTGCTGGCCCGCCGCGTCGACGAAAGTCTCGATCCGCGCGTCTTCGATCTTGTGTACACGGAACCATGCGACGGCGCCCTCCACGGCAGCTATGATCGACGGCGTAGGCTGCAGGCTCATCAAGAAGCGCGCGATCCCGACGCTTTCGTTACCGGATAGCGAAGGCGGCTCGAACCGCCGCGCCCAGGCGGGCTTTTCGGTCTGCGGGTCGTACTGCGCGGCCCAGACCGTGCGCTTGCCATCCTGGACTATCTGAGTGCGCAGGATCATTGCGACACCGGCATCGAGAGCGCGCTTGGCTTTTTGACGACGCGCTGCATCGACGAAGCGGTAGCTCGGATCGCCCAGCGAAATGTCGCGCAGGATCTGAAGGATGCGCACCATCGCATCGTCGTTGAAGGTGGCGTTGCTGTAATACCCATCACGCAGCGGGTAGAATTGCGGCCAGCCGCCCTTGGGATATTGCGCGTCGAAGACGTAGTCGAGACCGCGGTTGAACGCATCGCGGTAGCCGCCGTCGCCCGTCGCCGTCACCATCTTGGCGAGGAACGCCATCGGAACGGTGGTCGCGTCATTGTCGAAGGTGTTCGCGCGACCGTCGCCGGCCTTCGGGATGGCACCTGGGGACGCGGGCTCGACCGAAAGGTCGACGCTTTTCGGCCAGCCGCCCTCTGGTGACTGATATTTGAGCACCGTATCCGCGAGCCGGCGCGCCGGCGGCGATGCGTACCAGGACAAGTCCTGCTCGAGCACGCGGTCGCTCCACGCGCCCAGATCGCCTTCCGGCAGGCGGTCGCCGCCGACCGCCCACATCATCGCCACCGATAGCGGCGCGGCACCCTTCTGCGTCAGGCTGAACTCGCTGCCCGCCTCGAGATAGGCGAACTGGTCTTTGCGGAAGGGTCGGCTGGCCCCGTTGACGGTCAGCTCCCCCTCGCCCTCAAGCACCAGGAACGCCTGATCGCGGGGGATGACATAAGGCGCCATCGCCGAGCCCGGCATGAGTACGCGCTTGCGCAGCTCCAGCTTGCGGCCCTCGGCCTGCTCGGTCAGGCGGGAGACCCGGCTCATGCCCTGGCCGCCATGCGGCGGCTCCTCGACCGCGATCGACCGGTCGTTGACGAGAACCGCCGGCTTGGGCGCGGTGTTCATCTGCGCCTTGTGCCACATCATCAGCAGCGAGAGCGGTTCGCTACCCGTTTGCGCGACTTCGATCTCGTTGCGGCGCGGAACATAGGCGGCGATGCCTGGCTTGAGCACGATCGGCTTGCCGTTGACCCCCAGCGTCCCCTCGCCCGACAGGGTGTAGAACATGGTATCGCGGTTGATCGGATGGCGCCCCAGGCGCGCGCCCGGCAGATATGTGCGCTTGCGCAGTTCTACTTCGTGACCCGGGGTCGGCGGGAAGATATCGAAGCTGCGGCTCATCCCCACCGCGCCATGCGGCGTGGGCTCGTCGCGCGCCACCATGGTCTCGTCGACCATAATCGGGCTCAATGCCGGCGGATTGTTCTCACGCCCAGGCCACATCATCAGAAAGCGCGCCGGCTTGTCCCCCAGCGGACGAAGCTGAATATAGCTGTAGTCGTAAGCGTAGACCATGTCCCCAGGGGTCAGGTTTCGCACCACCCCCTCGATCTGCATATCGGCTTCGCCTTCCAGCAGATAGAAAATCTGGTCGTGCGTCAGCAGATGCTCGCCAAGGCGCGATCCCGGCAGGAAGCTGCGTTCGCGCACCACGAATGCGGGCTGCTCGACCCGGTCGGTGTAGCTGCGCACCACGGCCATGCCATGCTCGCCGTGCGGCGGCGGCGCCTTGGTAGCGATCTGGCGGCCATCGACGATGGTGACATGCGTTTGAGCCAGGGCGGGGGACAGAGCTGTGCTCAGCAGCGCCGAGCACATCGCGGCGCGTAAATGCGTCTTTGGCAATTTGACCTCCCCCAGGCAATCGGCGCCAGTTTCAATGGTCACAAAAGCCGCCGAAAGCCCAGCGCGCTACGCCCCAAGGAAACCGGTGTCAGATTTGTACTAATCCGATCGCCTCCATACGTCAAACGCGATTTTCCCAACTCGTCCTCGTTCTCGACGCGAAAGGTCGAACCAGGGACATGCCGGATTCGACCCCGAGTCGGCATGAAGGCCGACTTCGGTGACATTGTCGTTGATCCATTGCCAGAATGCGAGCGGTCGTGCGTCGGCCGATGGCTGGACGAATTATGCGAACAATTCGTCTCGGTCGTTTGCCATCGCTGGCGCCAATACAACAAGGGCGGCCGTCAGCAAGGAGGTATGACTTGACCGATACCTCACAAGTGGCGCGCCTCGTCTCCTCACTTCGGTTCGCGCTCGATGACCAGAACGGCGTCCTCCCACCGTGCTGGCGGTTGCATTAGCCGCTCCTGGTCGCGGTCGAACCGGCCGGCGTCGACTTCGTCACCACTCCGGGGATCGAACCATCGCGCGACCGCCGATGATCCCAACCTGTTCCGGATTCCCGCCGATGATGCCTCGGAAAAATACACGAAGGCTCGATCTCCGCCCGCCGAGCGGACTGCTACCTTCAGATTGTCTCCTTCGCCAACAGCATCAATGAAGCGGCCATCTGGAATCCATTGCGTCCAGCCGTACTTTTTCAAAAATGGCTGCGCCACCTTGGCGAACTGCGCGGCCCCAGGAAAATCGAGCGCCTGCTTCCAGTTGTAACCGCAGTTATAATCGCCCCCCGTTCCGCGCATCGCCCATATCGGACCCGCGCCATAGGTATGACCGGCCGCCCCGGCGAAAAAGCTGTGATAGACTTGTCGCCGTACCTTGACAGGCGTGACCCAGCCGCATTCGTAACGGTATGAGCCGAACTCATAGCTGCCCTCGAGGAAGAGGCTTGGCTTGACCGGGGCGTTGAGCTGATAGTCGCCGAGCATCGTTGAATAGACGAGGTCCATCTCGCGCCAGACTTCAACGCCGTTCATATCGAGCCATGCGTCGTTGTGGAACCATTTCGACGAATTGTCAGGCGCGTCGCCGTCGGGGTGATAGGTCATCAAAAGCCTGTCCCACGCCGGGTCCGGCTTGTTCCATGCCACCGACTTTCCCGTAACGCCGCGTCCGATACCTTCCGCCATCGCGCGGAAAACCGATCGCTTGTCAAAGCTGACCGGAGACTGGTTCTTGTCATAGCCGTCGATCTGCGCCTTGGCATCGCCGCCCAGCACCCAGATGATGTTCGGCTCGTCGCGATAGCGTGCGCCAAGGAAAGCCCCGAAGCTGCGGGCCTTTGCCTCGTCGAACGTCACATGGTCAGGCCCGAACTGCGGCACGATTGACGCCCGCCCCCAAGTCGGAAGCAGCGCAAGGTACATGCCGCGCTTCCGGATCGCGCGGACGACATAATCGGCATGATCCCAATAGTCGTTGGGGGCGTCGGCGTTGCCGCCGTCTGCGAGCAGCGGCCGCGCTGTATCGGGTGTCCGTTCGCCGCCGACGAAGGGACGGTGCCCATAGGCATTGGCCGCATTTTCCGGCCCCGTCGCCATCCCGCCGCCGTGCGGATACCAATAGGCAACCGACTGAATCACGTTGAAGCCCAGACGCTGCCTTTGGTCGAGATAATGATCGACCTCTTCTCGCGTCAGCTGCTGGAACATCCCCCATGCCGTATCGCCGAGCCACAGGAAGGGCGTCCCGTCGGAATGCGACAAATGCCGCGAACCGCTGGCGACTTGAAGTAGGCCGTGGCGATCCCACGGCGCGTCTGCAGCTGCCGCGGGAGGGATGGCTGCGGCAATGATCCCGCCCGCCACGAGCAATCTGAACTTCATTACAATCGTCCCCAGTGCTGAAATTATACCTTGCGCGCGCCTGCAGAACCAACTCGGTCACCGTCGACGCGGCGCACCCACTATCTTATGATTTTTTTCGTTTATCAAGCATCACGGAGGAAAACGCAATTACGGATGCGAACCGAGGATGTAGCGGCAGCCGCCCCTCGGCAAAAATGTCTGCGAGCTGCATTTCTTAGTTAATCGCTGCTCCCAGTATTTTTCGGAGCGTCCTGAGATCGGAATTTCTTACCGACCCAAGAATGCGCCCCACCAGCAACCGGAGAGTCGAGAGCGGACGCGACGAAATGCGCCGTGAACGAGAGCCAACCGCAACTCAAGGGCCGAAAAACAAGGCGTCACATTTTGTATTTTGATGGAAAATAACCAGAAACGATATTTTTCGAAAGTTTTTATTGCCATTCACGAAAAATTGCGACAATCCATGTAACGGTCGACAAAGATTCGCTCACCGTTCCGGTGTTGGCGAGAAAGATCGGATCGACATACATACTCTTGGGGGAGGTTTGGTATGAGGGGCAGTCTTCGCACGGCGAAAGCGCATCGTTTAATGATTGGCGCATCGCTTGCTACAATGATCCTTTCGGCAGGCACAGGGCCGACGTTCGCGCAGGAGGCGCAAGCGCCCACGGCCGCCGACGAGGCGACGCCAAGCAATGCCGAAATCGTCGTCACCGGATACGCCGCTTCGGTCCGCGAAGCCCTGAATGAAAAGCGGCGGTCGAATTCGATGATCGACGTCATCAATGCGGAAGATGTCGGAAAATTCCCTGAAAACAACCTTGCCGAAGCGCTCCAGCGCCTTCCCGGCATCAATATCGAACGCGAGAATGGCGAAGGGCGCACGATCACCGTCCGCGGCCTTGGAGGCGACTTTGTCCGCACCCGCCTCAACGGCATCGAAACGGTCGCGACCTCGGGAAACAATGAAGGTCAGTCGAGCATCAACCGCACCCGCGGTTTCGATTATAATGTTTTCGCGTCCGACCTGTTCAGCCAGCTCACGGTGCGCAAGTCTGCGGAGGCGTCGGTCGATGAAGGATCGCTCGGTTCTACCGTCGACATTGACACCGGTAACCCTCTAGCGCGCCCTGGTTTTCGTATCAGCGCTTCGCTCCAGGACACATATTATGAGAATGACGACAAGCATAACCCCCGCTTTGCGGGGATGGTCTCGAAGACATTCTTTGGCGATACGCTCGGCATCCTGATTTCGGGCGCCTATCAAAAGCGTAACACCACGCTGAGCACATTTGATCGAAACCCTGGTCAATTCGAGATCATCTATCGCGGCTCGGATCTTGCGGGCCCTGTCAGGAACGGAACCGGCAACCCGAACCCGCCCGTTTGTATCACCAGCGGCGCGCCAGTGGTCAACGCGACAACCAACCGGTCGCCGCTCAATTGCTTCTGGGGGTTCGCGGCTCCCACGCCGACGGCCACTACGCCGGCTCCTTCGGGAATCGGGCGGCAAGCTTTCGGAATCGACTCCAATTCCTTCATGTTCGGGTCGGATCCGGACGCGTATGCCGTCCTCGACGCCAATCTGGCCGCGCCGATGCCGGCGCTGACGTCACTCCAGAAGCAAAAGCTGGTCCAGGAACGCCTCGGTCTGACCGCAACCATCGAATGGGCGCCCTCCGATCGCACTCGCCTCCGCATCGACGGACTCTACGCCAAGTTCGACGCCGACAATGACTCGAACATCCTTGGATCCTTCGGTCTCAACCGCCACTTTGACAATGCCCGTGCGGAAATTGGCCTGACGAACACCACCACGGGTCTGCGTCCTTATTCTGCAACCAACTTCAATTATTGGGCAGACCGCCGTGACCTGCACCCCGATGCTGGACCACTTGGCTGGCGGCCTTCCAGCGTGCGTGCATCAGGGCGGGCCATTTGCCGCTGATGCCAACATGAGCGATATCGGCGGTTTGTTGCCGATCGCGCTGTGCGGTCGTACTTCGTTGTAGTCTCTACGCCAAGCCTCGCATTTTCGGACCGCGTCATCCAGGCTCATGAACCAGTGCTGGTTCAGGCATTCAGCCCTGAACTTGCCGTTGAAGGACTCGATGAACGCATTGTCCGTTGGCTTGCCAGGCCGCGAGAAGTCCAGCGTCACTCCTTTCATGTAGGCCCACAGATCCAGCTCGCGGGAGATAAACTCGCTGCCCTGATCAACCCGGATCGAGGCTGGATAGCCGACCTCGGCACAGACCCGTTCCAGTACTTCCACCACATCCGGAGCGCGGAAGCGGAACCGGGGAATGACTGCCGGCGAGTAGCGGCTGAACGTGTCCACGACCGTCAGAACACGCAGCTTCGGACCTGTCGCCAACTGGTCATGGACGAAGTCCATGGCCCATACATCATTGACCCGGGAGGCCGCACAGCGGCCTTCCCTCAGCTTTGCCTTTACCCGTCGCTTCGGCGCTTTCTTGCGCAGTTGCAGACCCATCTCCCTGTAAAGCCGGTAAACTCGCTTGCCGTTGATCGCCCAGCCTTCCCGCTGCAGCAGGACATGGATACGGCGATAGCCGTACCTTACCCGCGTCTCCGCGATCTCCTTGATCCGTTGCTTGAGGTCGGCCTGATCGGTGCCCTTGCCACGATAGTGGTAGCTGGATCGTTCCGCCCGGAGCACGCTGCAGGCCCTGCGGATGCTGACCTGCCATGTGCTGCGAACATTATCGACCAGCTCGCGCCGCCGATCAGGCCTCAGAGCTTTCGCGAGACGACATCCTGCAACATCGCCTTGTCCAGACTGAGATCCGCCACCAGCCGTTTGAGCTTGGCATTCTCGTCCTCGAGCTGGCGCAGACGCTTCATCTCCGACGGCATCAACCCGGCGTATTTCTTACGCCAGTTGTAGTACGTCGCCTCGCTGATCCCGGCCTTGCGGCACACCTCGCCGACCGACGTCCCATCGTCAGCCTGCTTAAGCACGAAGGCAATCTGCGCCTCCGAAAACTTCGATCTCTTCATCACAACCTCCGTATTCTGGCCCTCCGATCATAACTGGAATTTTCCAGCTCGAAACGGTCCAGAATTCAGGGTGCAGGTCAGCCGCGGGGCCTATGGCAATAGCTGCCTGCAGAGTGCGACGGTCGATTGCGCCGGCGCGCTCGGCACCGTCGGCACTCCGGTCTTCAGTACCGCGCAATATTGGAACGGCACTGCCTATGTCTCGGTGCCGTCGGTTCTCGGGACGACCGCAACCAACGGCAACACCTGGTCGACAAATCCCTATAACCTCGACACCTACGATTATTACAACAATCCCGGGTCGGTCGGATATGATCCCGCCAAGGCTGCCACCGATCCGCGCGGCATCCTCAACTATGACCAGCTGGTCGGCAAGGAGCACACCGTCGTGCTTGGCGCCAATGCCAACCAAGCGGGGCAGATCGATTATCTGCACCTCAACCGCGTCGACTGGATGACGAACAACGCCTATTCCCAAAATCGCAGCAAATTCTATCAGTTCGACATCAAGTTCGAACAACAGTTCGGCGAGAGCCTGCGCGGTACCTTTGTCTATGGCAAGTCGGCGAGCGAACTCCGGATCGATGGGGGCCGTACCGACGTCTTTGGCCTCGACAAGGATGGCTTCATCTTCGACGAACGCGAAGGCGGCACGATGCCGATCTTCAACCCCGGCTTCGACGTCACCGACGTGAACGAGTTCAGCGGGGGCGAGCTGGTCAAGGGCTATGCGGGTATCGCGCGCTATGTGCGATCAAGCGACAATGACTATGAAACCTATCGCGCCGATTTCGAATGGGACATCGTGCCCGACGAATTTTCGCTGATGTTTGGTCTCAGCCAGCGCAACTATGATTTCGAAGCACAGCAGTCGCAGGTCTCGCGCGCCGTCATCCCCACGATCCTCGAGCTCAACAAATATGGCCGCGAACAGGGCAAGACCGATTATGCCAACCTAACGCTCGCCGACATGGGCAGCATCGTCTCGTTCGGCGAAGGGCTCAAGCTGCCTGATGGCACACCGACCGGATGGTGGGCGCCCGACCGCAAGCTTTTCGAGCAGGTGTTCGATTACAACTGTAACTGCATCAATGACTTCGCCGACTGGCGCTTGGCGAACGAGAACGGAAATATTCTGTTCGTTTCGGAGCGCGACCTCAGCGGGTATATCCAGTTCAATTTCGACACCGAGATCTTCGGGCGTTCGCTGCGCGGCAATGCCGGCACACGGATTGCGCGCACGCGGGTCATCAGCCGTTCGCTCGGAACGACTGGGGCATTCAACGGCGTCGAGATTACGGGCGGCAACGAATATACTGACTTCCTGCCGTCGATGAACCTCAACTATGAAGTGACGCGCAACCTCCTCGTCCGCTTCGCTGCGGCCGAGACGATGGCGCGGCCCCAACTCGGCAACCTCGGGCCGGGTGTTGCGTCGATCAGCCTTGGCACCACGCCGGACGTCAGCAACCCGCCAAGCATCCGCCTTGGCAACCCGAAGCTTGCACCGTTCCGGTCGACCAATTTCGACCTCAGCGCCGAGTGGTATTTTTCCCGCGACGCGCTCATTTCGGTCGCGTTGTTCCACAAGAAGTTGGGCAGCTATCCGCGTCAACAGACGTTCGCGCTGAAACTGGACGATTTCTTGCCGGCCGAAACCTACGACGCGATCCGCAACGGGCTAACGCTCACCGATGTCCAGGCGGCCTATCTCGATGGCGCAAACATCTGGAACGTCACATCGTTCGTCGATAGCCCGGGCGGCTATGTGCGCGGCGTCGAAGTCCAGTATCAGCAGGCGCTCAGCTTCCTGCCAAAGCCGTTCGACGGTTTTGGCCTCCAGGCGAACTTCACCTATCTGGACTCGGAGCTGTCCTATCTGACGCAGCAGGGAACACAGGCGCTGGCGCCTTGGCCATTCGCATCGCCCTATTCGGTCAATGCGACGCTCTATTATGAAAAAGGACCGTTCGAGGCGCGCGTGTCCTATTCGTGGCGCGATCGTTACGCCACTACCTTCCCGCAATCGATTGGTCTGTGCCCCCCCGGGCTCCTGACAGATCCGTCGACCGGCGGCGTTTGCACCAGTCCCTTCAACGACTTCAGCGGGACCGAAGCGAGCACCTACGTCGACTTCAAGACCGGGTACAAGATCAACGACAATTTCAAGATCGACCTGTCAATCCAGAATATCTTCAACGAGACCGAGAGCCAGTGGCTCTATGTCCCCAGCGTTGTTCGCAAATACTCCTCGGGCGCCGGCCGCATTATCACGGCGGGCATTCGCGCCACCTTCTAAAGGGGGTGACTGGCGCGGGGGAAACCCCGCGCCATTTTTTATCAAGGCAGATGATGGTGAACCAGTTCGGCAGCACGACATTTGAACAGCGCCGCCGGCTGATCCTCGCGTTCAGTGCCTTTCTCCTCATGGGCACAGCACCTTCACCGCCGCCATCCACCAGTGCCATTGTTTCGAACCTGGTGATCAATCCGGCTCCTTCCTATCCCGAATGCCATGCCTCGACCATTGCCGAGGTCGCGCCGGGCAGGCTGATCGCTGCCTGGTTCGGCGGAACCAAGGAAGGCAACCCCGACGTCGCAATCTGGGTTGCGCGCTTTGAGGGCGGCAGATGGCTCCCCGCCGAAAAGGTCGCCGACGGCATTCAGCCCGATGGTTCGCAGCAGTCCACATGGAATCCGGTCTTGTTCCAGGCCCCCGGCGGGGCGTTGCACCTCTATTACAAGGTCGCGGCGCCTCGTGCGCCTTGGGCAGGGTTCGAAAAAGTGTCGAACGACCGCGGCAAAAGCTGGAGTGCGGCGCGCAAACTCCCCGACGGCATCATCGGTCCCGTCAAGAACAAGCCCGTCGTGCTCGCCGACGGAAGCTGGCTGGCGGGTTCGAGCACCGAGGACGAACCTGGTTGGTTGCTTCACTTCGAACGATCCGAGGATCGCGGCCAGAGCTGGACAAAAATTGGTCCGATCCCCAAAGGGCCGCGCGATATCGAGGCCATCCAACCGAGCATCCTTGTCCACCGCGACGGGATGTTGCAGGCGATGGGGCGCACCAGGAACGGCCGCCTATTCTCCATCACATCACACGATAGTGGGGCGTCATGGTCACCGCTCGACTTGTCCGAACTTCCCAACCCCAATTCGGGAACCGACGCGGTCACCCTCGCCGACGGGCGGCATTTGATCGTCTATAACCATTCGACGACCGGCACGGTTCGCCCCGACAAGGGCTATCGCTGGCCGCTCGACGTCGCCATCTCGTCCGACGGGATCAAATGGACCCATGTGGTCACGCTTGAAAGCGAGCCGCGCGGATCGGGCTATGCCTATCCGGCGGTGATTCAGTCCAGCGACGGGCGCGTACACATTACCTACACCTGGACGCGCAAGCAGATCCGCCATGTCGTGATCGACCCGCAGCGGCTTGGCTGACGATCCGCCTCCCCCATCAACATCCTGTAGGCAAGCAACGACCATGAAACAAACCGTCGCCGCTCTTCTAGGCGCCTCGATCCTTGCGCTGGGGTTCTGCCAATCGGCAAGCGGGATGGCACCCGCCGAACCGCAGCTCGCCTTCCCTACGGCCGAGGGTTACGGGAAATACACGGTCGGGGGGCGCGGCGGGGCAGTGTTCGAGGTTACCAATCTTAACGATTCCGGACCAGGAAGCCTTCGCGCCGCAGTCGAGGCAGAGGGGCCACGCACCATCGTATTCCGTGTATCGGGCACGATCGACCTACAGAGCCGCCTCGAAATCAAACACCCCTATGTCACGATCGCTGGCCAGACCGCGCCGGGCGACGGCATCACACTTAAACGCCACCCGCTGATCATCCGCGCCGGCGAGGTCATTATCCGTTACATTCGCCTTCGCCTCGGTGGCGAATCCGGCGGCGATTACGACGCGCTGACGGCCATGTATCAGCGCAACATCATCCTCGACCACATATCGGCAAGCTGGAGCGTCGACGAAACCTTGTCGGTGTATCAGAATCAGAACGTCACCGTGCAATGGTCGATCATTTCGGAAAGCCTGTTCAACTCCAACCATGTGAAGGGCAATCACGGCTATGGCGCCATGTGGGGTTCGAACTACAGCAGCTACCACCACAATCTCATCGCGCACCATTCGAACCGCAACCCGCGCATCGTGTCGGGCGCGGGCTTCACCGATATCCGCAACAACGTCATCTATAACTGGGGCTTCGAAAGCAGTTATGGCGGCGAGATGCTCCAACCGAACGGGTCGGGGCCCGTCGATTTCACCACGGTCAATCTGGTCGGCAATTATTACAAGCCCGGGCCGGCTACCGAGCCGGGGCCCGTGAGTCATCGCATCTTCAGCCCGTGGTCGCGCAACGGCGCCGCCGACTATGGCAAGTTCCATATCGCGGGCAATGTCGTCGACGGATACCCCGACATCAGCGCCGACAATTGGAAAGGCGGCGTGCAAACCAAAGGCGGCAGCGAGTTCGACGCCGGGTTACGTCTGGCGACGCCGTGGCCCGCGATGCTGATCCGCGAACAAAGCGCCGAAGAGGCGTATCAACTTGTCCTCGCCTACGCCGGCGCAACAAGGCCCAAGCGCGATGCCGTTGACGAACGGATCGTCCAGGAGGTCCGTACTGGCACGGCCACCTTCGAAGGCCCGACATACAAGACGAAGCACAAAGTCGCCGACACGACGAAACGGGTCGGGATCATCGACCAGCCTGCCGATGTCGGGGGTTGGCCAATCCTTCGAAGCACGCCCGCGCCGCACGACAGCGACCATGACGGCATGCCTGACGCGTGGGAACGCGCCAATGGCCTCAACCCCCACGATGCAGCCGACCGCAACAAGGTCGCGATCGACGGGTACACCATGCTGGAAAAATATCTGAACAGCATCGGCTGAAGCAGAATGGAAGAGGATATGAAGCGACGTAGCCCATGGTCCGTAATGCTGGTGGTTCTGGGCGCTCCCTTGGCGCTCAGCGCGCCTGCCCCCGTCGCGGGATCTGAACCGCCCATTCAATGTGCTGTGACGCCCATGATTGGCAAATTCGATCCAGCGCGCGACCTGTTTGTCGCAGCGTTCGATGCAAAGACCGATACCGATGATTTTCACAGCGTAGCGGCGCTTGCGACGATGCTCGCCGATCCGAGATTGACCTGTGTTGATTATGTTGCTGTTGCGGGCGCCTATGGAAAGCAGGAAGGCGATCATCTGCCGGCGCCGCGCCTTTTTGATCTTGCCTTTGGAAAGCGCTGGACCGACGCGCACAGTGACCGCGCGAAGGCGATGGACAAAGTCGTCGCTGCCGCTCTTCGCACACTGGATCGTGGCGGTCATATCTGGGTTCAGGAAGCGGGACAGTCGGACTTCAGCGCGCTCGTCGTTCAGCGGATCAAGACGGCTGTCCCGACCGTCGATACACGCGCACGGGTGACAATCGTCCAGCACAGCGTCTGGAACGAGCGTGAAACGACGCCCGCCGCGCTCGATTATGTCCGCGCCGAAACGCGCTATTTCAAGATTCCCGACGGCAATACGCTCGGCAACGGCACTCCGGGATTCAAGACACCCGACGGCACGCTATGGGCCAAGGCTCTCGGGCATCCCCGGACAGGCGCCGCCTGGGCGGAGGCACGCAAACTGGCCGCTGATCTGAACAATTACAATGGCTGGCACGACAATGCGGCAATCGGTCAAGGAGGGTTCGACTTCTCCGACACGGCGGAGGCCGTTTGGATCTTCGGCTTCGATGCCATCAGCGATGCCGAAGACTTCTTTACAACCTTTGCCAGTGTCGACGTCGACTGAACGAGACAAACATCAAGGCTGCCGGCGCCGCAAGACGCCGGCCGCGCTCTGGGATGTGAAGCCCTAATTTTTCCACTGGCCATACCGGGCAATCGCCTTCTGCGGCACCGACCCGTACCAGGAATAATTGTCGCGCCGTTCACGCGAAAGATCATTCACTGTGTCATGGATGCTCTTGTCGCGATCGCCGAATATCGGTAGCCCGGTGGCGATGTCGTAGTTACGCGCCCAGGTAACAGCGCCCTTTTCATAGATGCTCTTGCGGCCGTCGGGCGTCTCCGTGAACGCGAGGTCGCGCACTTTATGGGCGTTGAGCCACGCCGCGCAGGCATCAACGGCCGCGCGCAGACGTGGCGACGGATCGCGGCGGCTCATCAGGAACAGCATGATATCGGTGCTCTCCCCGCTTGCAATCGATCGCATTTCATAATTGCGCGCCGAGGTTGGCGCGAGGGTGAGCGGATCGACCTGCTGCGGCCAGCAGGTCAGTTGTCCGCCGACGCGAATTTGCGCCGCAAGGATGACGTCGACAGCGCGCGCCGCGCTCGCGGCCGCAGCAGCGCGAAGCTCGGCGGGAACAAAGGCGAAGTCTCCCCTGCCCTGCCCCACTTCGTCCAGCAGCATCGCTGCCTGCGAAACCGCATCGTCATTGAAAGTCACAGCATCGTGGTAACCGCCTTCGAGCGGCCATACCTGCGGCCAGCCGCCGTTCGGATATTGTGCGGCGAGAAGGTAGCGCACGCCCTTAAGGAAGCTTGCGCGATACACATCGCCTTCCGGGCCCGGTACCGCGGCCGCGACACGAGCGAGGAAGCGCATCTCGCTTGTGGTCGCGCCGTTGTCGAGCGTGCCGACGAACGTCCAAAATCGATCGCGCGGGCTATCGAAATCAGACGGATCTTTCTCCATATTTTCGCTGTTGTTGGCATAGGGCTGCCCCGCGCGGCGCGGCGGCCCTGCGCGGTTCTGATTCTTTGCCCAGCCCCCCGCCGGCGTCTGGAAGCTGACGATGGTGTTCGCCCGGTGACGCCCCTCCGACCCCGCGTACCATGATGCAGGCTGGTCGAGCGGGATATTGAGCGATTGTCCTACCGGCGCGGGCATCCCTGGGGGCGGCAGCGCACCGTTCCATTCGGCGGCGAGCTCCGAACGGTCGGCGATCATCTGCGCCCACGACCGGTCGAGATAGATGGCCCAGGCCGTACGCTTGCCATCAGGAAGCGCTGCAACGCGCTCGGCAGTCAGGCCGTCCGCGCCGATGTTCGTTCCAACGATCTTGGCGGATAGCGGCAAGGCACAGGCCGAGGTGATCGCTATGAGGCTTGCAGCAATCCGCAGTGACTTCATGACGAATTCCCTAAATGATAGCACCGTCGCACATTGACACAGCGCGACGGCGCGCCGGCGGACTTCAACGGCCGTGCTTGAGTTTCCAAGCCGGATAGTCTTCGCTCAGCAGCTTCCCGCCCCAAGTGCCGTAATAGCCATAGCCCCCACGGCGCTCCTGCTCGATTTCCGCGAGGCTGTACTTGAACACAGAATCGCGGCCGAGGAAAATTGGGCGGCTCGTTTCCAGCTCGTAAAAGCGTGCCCAAAGCAACGGAGCCTTAGCATCGCGCACGATCCGGCGATCGTCGTTGCCGGCGGCGTCTTGAAATGTTTCCAGACGATAGCCTTTGATTGCCGCACTTCTCAGCCATGCGACCGCCCCTTCGATTGCAGCGACAACCTGTGGCGACGGCCGTTCGATCTGCATTAAATAGCGCACAACCCCTACTGTCTCCCCACCCGACAACGACGGCGGCTCATATTTGCGGGCCCACGCCGGCTCGAGAGTCTTTTCATCATATTGCGCGCACCAGCCTGCAAGCTTGCCACCCACCTTGAGCTGGGTCTTCAGAATGACATCAAGACCGCGGTCCACTGCAGCGGCTGCCTTTGCCCGACGATCGGCGTCGACGAAGGCATAGTCTCCCTTCCCGCCAGCGACATCGCGCAGGAGCGACATGGTGTCGACCATCGCATCGTCGTTGAACGTGATGCGCGAATAATATCCGTCGCGCAGCGGATAATATTGCGGCCAGCCCCCGTTTGGATATTGCGCTTTCAGCAGATAATCGATGCCGCGTTCAAATGAAGCGCGATAGCGCGCGTCGCTAGTGGCCGTGACCATCCGTGCCAGATAAGCGATCGGAGCTGTCGTGGCGCCATTATCGATCGTATTGGCTTTGCCACCGAAAAAATGAGGCAGGTCTTCAGGCAATTGCGGCGCGTAGGCGAGGTCAAGATTTTTCGGCCACCCCCCCTCGACCGATTGCCATTGCCGAACGGCATCGGCAATCTGGCGCGCTTCAGGCGTGGCGTACCAGCTCGCGTCGCGGTTCAACAGCGAGCTGTTCCAGCGAAACGGAGCCGTTGATTCGCCGCGCGCCGCTTGCGCACTCGCTGGCGCCGCGCCCGCTGCACCGCCGAGACTGACGGCCATCGCAACCGCGCATATGGCCTTCCTCATCAAGCCGTCCCTCGTCATTGCCTTTATCCTCCCTCATTACGGGGTCGGCAGCTACTGCGCCGATCCCCGAACATATCCATTGTTGATGTCGACACCCCGTAGTTGAACCCGATGCATCGTGCGGCGGTTCGACCAATCGAAGCTCAGAGCGAGCAGCGCGGCCTTCTGTTGGACCGCTCCATTGGAGCGACCGAGAAAAGCCGCGGCATCGCGACCGCAGACGCCTTCGCAAGCGAGGGTTTTCAAGAGGTCGAGCTCCCAGGCCGACCATCGCTTGTAGGCACGGCGCCTTACATATTTGCGGTCACCGCCCCATTCATCGTTGTCCATTGCGATACCATCCTCATCCCAAGGGAGATACCAATGCCGCCTGCGAAATTGCTCTTCGCCATCGCTCGACCAATCGTTCGCGGTCGCGCGGCATAAGCGCGGGCTCGAACTGGTCTGCCGGCCAGCCATCGCCGGTAGCAGGTTCGGCGCCAAGCGCTTCCCACGCGAAACGCGCCGCCCCGAACGCACTCGCGTCGGTCATCGGCGGCCGACGAATCGGGCAGTCGACGAGGTTGGCGAGCATCTGCATCAGAAAATCATTTCGCGATGCGCCGCCGTCGACCGATAGGCTGGGCAGCCGCGCGTCGAGGTCCGCCTGCATCGCGTCGAACACATCGTGTATTTGATGGGCGATGCCCTCGAATACCGCGCGCGCGACATGGGCACTGGTCGAGCCAAGCGACAATCCGGCGATTTGCCCGCGCGCGCGGTCGATCCAATGGGGTGCGCCGATGCCGGCCAAGGCCGGAACAAACGTCACGCCATCGCAGTCGGGCACAGACCGAGCGAGCGCCGTAAGTTCGTCTTCGTCGGTGAGGTTGAGCAGTTTTACGGCATAGGCCGCAGCGTGCCCGGACACGGCGATATTGCCTTCAAGTGCATGCTGCACCACGCCGTGGCGAGACCAGGCGATGGTGCTCGAGAGGCCGTGCGACGAGTGGACGCGATTGGGCGTGAGCACCATGACCGATGACCCCGTCCCGCAAGTGACCTTGGCTTCACCCGGACCGCGAAACCCGTGGCCCGCCATTGCAGCGTGGCTGTCGCCGAGCATCGCCTGGATCGGAATGCCTTCGCCAATCCCGGCAAGCCCGGCACAGGTGGACCCAAAATTGCTGTTTGACGAACGGATTTCGGGAAGCAGGGCGCGCGGCACGCCGAATAGCGCCAGCATTTCGCCGTCCCATTGGCCCGTATCGATTGCGAGCAGTTGCGTACGCGAGGCGTTGCCATGGTCGGTGGCATGAACGCTCCCGCCGGTCAGCCGCCACAATAGCCAGCTGTCGACTGTGCCGCACGCCAGCTCGCCGCGCTCGGCACGCGCGCGCGCGCCCGCGACATTATCCAGCAGCCAGGCGATTTTCGCTGCAGGAAACAAAGGGTCGATGCCGAGCCCCGTCCGCGCAACGATCTGCTCCGCATGGCCGCCAGCCGCCAGTTCGGCGCAGCGATCGGATGTGCGCCGGCATTGCCAGACGATCGCCGGTGCAACAGCCTGGCCGCTCTCGCGATCCCAAAGCACCACCGTCTCGCGCTGGTTGGAAATCCCGACGGCCGCGATATCGCTCGCGGGAGCCTGGCCGACGGCATCGGCGATGGCGTCGGCCACGCTGTCCCATAGCGCTTCCGGCGACGTTTCGACCCAACCCGGCTGCGGATGGGTGAGCGGCAGCGGACGCGATGCGCGCGCGATCACCCGGCCCTCTTCGGTTACGAGCAGCACCTTGGTGTTGCTGGTACCCTGATCAATGGCCAGGACAACGCGCGTCACGCGGAGACCAGTTTCGCTTTGATAAGGTCACGCACCGCGGTTTCGATTCCCGCCGCACTGAGACCGAACTCGTTCATAAGCCACGGCGCCGAGCCGGTCGGAAGGAAACCTGGAAAGCCCAAAATGCGCATCGGCACCGGGTGCCGGGTCGCCACAACTTCGGCCACCGCACCGCCAAGACCGCCCCGAACGACATGCTCTTCGGCGGTGACGATCGCGCCGGTTTCCGCCGCGGCAAGGATCGCGTCCTCATCGAGCGGGTTGACCGACGACATGTTCACGACGCGCGCCGAAATGCCGTCCCTGGCCAGCGCGTCGGAAGCGGCTATGGCATGATGGACGAGCGTGCCGTTCGCGATAATCGCAATATCGTCACCCTCGCGAAGGGTTTCCGCGCGACCGATCCCGAACTTGGGCTGGGTCCGCTCGATCGCCGGGACAGGCATGCGGCTGACGCGTACGAAAACGGGCCCGTCCAAATCCGCCGCTGCCTTGATTGCCTCGGCCGTCTCCCACGGATCCGACGGCACAAGGATCGTCATATTGGCAAAGCTGCGCAGCCAAGCAATATCTTCGATGCTGTGGTGCGTCGCACCGAGTTCGCCATAGGCAACGCCGGGCGCCATGCCGCACAGCTTCACATTGGCGGCGCTGTAAGCGCAATCGGCCTTGATCTGCTCGAGCGCCCGCCCTGTCAAAAAGCAGGAGGCGCCGCTTACGAAGGGTATCTTGCCGCCGTTGGCAAGGCCCGCGCCAACGCCCACCATATTCTGTTCGGCAATGCCCACATTGACGAGCCGCTCGGGATAGGCCTTTTGAAACCCGCCGAGCTTGCTTGAGCCGACAGAGTCATTGCACACCGCAACGATACGGTCGTCCACCGCCGCGAGCGCCACAAGCGTCTCTGCCCACGCGTCGCGACAATCGAAAAGCTTGTCATTGCCCGGTTGCGCTGCGCTCATGCCCCATACTCACGTTCAAGTTCTTCCATTGCCAGCGCATATTGCTCGGCATTGGGAACCCCATGGTGCCACCCTGCCTGATTCATCATAAAGCTGACGCCCTGCCCCTTCACCGTGCGCGCGATAACCGCGAGCGGCTTGCCGCTACGTTCCACACGCGGAGCAAGCGCCTCAAGTAGCTGCGCATGATCATGGCCATCAATCTCGACAACATCCCATCCGAAAGCGCGCCATTTGTCGGCAAGCGGCTCGAGCGCGTTGGTATCCTCTGTCCTGGCGCCCTGCTGCAGTCCGTTGCGGTCGATAATCGCGACCAAATTGTCGAGTCCGCGGTGGCCGGCGAACATCGCGGCCTCCCACATGCTGCCCTCCTGCAATTCGCCGTCGCCAGTGAGTGCGAAGACCCGAAATTTCGCCCGGTCGATCTGTCCGGCCACCGCGATACCCACCGCAACCGGCAAACCATGACCGAGCGGCCCAGTGTTTGTTTCGACACCGGGCAAATAGGTGCGGTTAGGGTGACCATTGAGCAGCGACCCGGGCTTGAGATATGTCGCAAGTTCGGCTTCCGGAAAATATCCTGCAGCAGCAAGAACGGCATAGAGCGCGCCCGTGCAATGCCCTTTGCTCATCACAAAACGGTCGCGCGTCGGATCGCCCGGATTCTGCGGATCATAGCGCATGATGTCGAAATAGAGGGCGGCAAGAATGTCCGACGACGACATGTCGCCACCTGGGTGCCCCTGGCCGGCCGCGACGATCATCTCGAGCGCCTTGCGTCGGATGCGGCCCGCCCGCTGCTTTATTTTCGCGGCCCGTTCTTCGGGCAACCCGGCTTCGACTGGCATTGTCAAATCTCAATCTCCCAATATGGGCTAGCTAGCCGACGCAGATGCCGAGCGCAAGACATTTGCTTTCGTTTATTTTCGATTTTATTGCGGTTGCCTGCCTTCAATCGTTGACAGCGGCACGGCGCGCGCCTTAGAAAGAAAGAAACGAAAAGCAAAAAACAGGTAGCCAAATGCCTGCAAGGGAGCAAGATGCCTAGGTCACAGCGCCATTTCCACATGCTTGTTGCGCTTGCGATTCCCGTCGCGGTCGGCGGCTGTACCGTGCTGACGCTCGAAGAAGACCGCGCGATGCGCGAGCAAAAGGCGCAAGGAGCTGACCCCATCGCCTTTGTCGACAGCCGCTGGGAAACCAGAATCCTGCCCACACTCGACGAGCGCGCGATACCCCTTCCCCAAATTTCGGACGCCGTCACCGACGACCTCGATGCGGCCGGTGCGGCGCACGGACGCCAGTCGGGCGAAGGATCGCCCTGGACATTCACCGTAAAGGGGGAGGCGACGGTCACCGGCGTGGACAGATCCTCGCAGCGCGGAAGCCTTTCGCTGACCATGGCCGGGTCGGAAGGCGCCACGGCCGCAAAAATGCAGATAGGCCCCTATGTGTCGGGAACCGCAATCCGCGATGCGCTGGATTTCGTCGATTTCAACGATTTCAACGATCAGCTCGACTATGCGGCCGTCGGCAACGCGCTGACCGCCCGCGCGCTCGCAGACTCGAACGCGCTACTCAAGGCCGTAACGCCGGGCGATCGAATCGCATTTCTGGCCGTGACCAATATACGCGATTCGCGCGATCCGATTGTCCTGACGCCCGTGCGCGTGCAGCGCCAGCCATGATCGTCCTGCGTGCCGACAAGGTGACGCGGCGGTTCGGGGGCACCCTTGCCCTCGATGCGGTCGATTTTGACGTGCACTCGGGCGCGGTCAATGTGCTGATCGGCGAAAATGGTGCCGGGAAATCGACCCTGATGCGTATTTTCGCCGGCGTCGATCGGCCGACCGAAGGGCGGTTGCTGCTTGACGGCGAGCCCGTCACCTTCGCCTCGGTTCGCGATGCAGCGCGCCAAGGCATCGGCATTGTCCACCAGGAACTCAACCTCTGCCCCAATCTGACGGTCGCGGAGAATATCTTTCTTACGCGCAGCGACGGGCTGTATATCGACCGGGCCAACGAGATCGAGCGCGCACGCAAATTGTTGGAGCGCATCGGGCCGTCGATTGATCCGGCAGCTCCGGTATCCAGCCTGCGCATCGGCCAGCAGCAGATCGTCGAGATCGCCCGGGCGCTTGCCGAAGACGTGCGCGTCCTGATCCTCGACGAGCCGACATCGGCCCTTAGCGCGGCCGAGGTCGATGTCCTCTTTGCGGTGATCGACGAACTGCGGAGCAAGGGTACCGCAATCATCTATATATCGCACCGGCTCGAGGAGCTGATGCGGATCGGCGATCACATCACGATTTTGCGCGATGGCCGCCGGGTCGCTTATGCGCCGGTCGCCGAAGCGTCGGTCGCGTGGATCATCGACAACATGCTCGGCAAAACCGGGCAGATCGAACGCGAACGCACATCGGGCAGTGACGGCGGCGAGGCGGTGTTGACGCTGCGTGATGTCGACGTTCCGGCGGCGCAGGGTTCGCCGCGGATAGACATCGCAGCGCTCGACGTCCGCGCGGGGGAGGTAACCGCCCTGTACGGCTTGCTCGGCGCGGGTCGCAGCGAGTTGATGGAGCTCGTCTGCGGGCTCCGCACGGGGCCAGGGAAAATTGCGCTCAAGGGGCGCGATCTCGTCGGCCTGTCGGTTGCGGAACGCGTCGAGTGCGGGGTCTTGCTCGTTCCCGAAGATCGGCAACGCGACGGGCTGTTTCAGAATCTGGGCGTGGGTCCAAATATGAGCCTGGCCAATTTGACGGACCTTTCCTCTTTTGGCGTTGTCTCTGACGCAAAAGAAGCGTCGGCCGTTGAATCGATGATCGAGCGCCTCAATGTAAAGGCGCATTCCCACGCGAATCCGATCCTGAACCTGTCGGGCGGGAACCAACAAAAGGCCGTTATCGGACGCTGTCTGATGCCGGGGCCCGCTGCGATCCTGCTCGACGAACCGAGCCGCGGCGTCGATATCGGCGCGCGCGCCGAGATTTTTTCCACGATCCAATCGCTTGCCGACGAGGGAATTGCAGTGCTTTTCGCAACGTCCGACCTTGGCGAGGCGCTTGGCGCTTCCGACCGCATCGTCGTGATGGCGAATGGTCGCATCACCGGCGATTTCCGAGCAGCAGAAACCGACGAACCCGCGCTCGTTCGCGCGGCAAACCAGTCACAACCAGATATTGTGGGGACAGCATGACGGCGGAATTGGCCAAGGGCGCCAGCAAGAGCAGCATCGCACTGCGACTGGCGATCAAATTGCGCGCCTTGATCGCGCTTTTCGTTGTCTTTGTGTTCTTCTCGATCATGGCGCCCAATTTCCTGACGGTCGCCAGCTTGCTGATCATGGCGAAGCATATCGCAATAATCGCCATACTTGGGATTGGCATGTCGTTCGTCATCCTTTCGGGCGGCATCGACCTTTCGGTCGGTTCGATCGTCGGCCTCGCGGGGATGGTCGCAGGGGCGCTCATTTTGAACGGCCTCACCCTCGCGCCCCTCGGCATCGTCATCTATCCTTCGATTCCGGTGGTCGTGTTGATGGTGCTCGCGGTCGGTGCCGCGATCGGCTGGTTCAACGGGACCCTCGTAACGCGGTTCGGAGTGGCGCCGTTCATCGCCACGCTCGGAATGCTCTATATCGCGCGCGGTGCGGCGCTGTTGATGTCGGACGGCGCAACCTTTCCCAACCTTGTCGGCAGCGCTGAACTCGGCAATCAAGGCTTTGCCTTTCTGGGGACAGGTCGCATCTTCGGCATTCCGTTTCCGATCCTGCTCCTCATTGTCATCGGCGGCATCGCTGCCTTTGCGGCCGCGCGCACAACCTTTGGGCGGCGCGTTTATGCGGTCGGCGGCAATGAACGCGCGGCGCTCCTGTCCGGCGTCCGCGTCGGGCGGGTAAAGACCTGGGTCTATGTCATCTCCGGCGCGTGCGCCGCGCTGGTCGGGTTGATCGTCGCCTCGGACCTCGTTGCCGCTCACCCCGCATCGGGCGAGACGTTCGAGCTCAGCGCGATCGCCGCGGTTGTTCTGGGCGGTGCATCGCTGGCGGGCGGGCGAGGCACCATTGCCGGAACGATCATCGGCGCCTGCGTCATCGGGACACTCGGCGACGGCATGGTGATGATGGGGGTCAGCGAGTTCTGGCAGATGGTGATAAAAGGCGCAGTGATCGTGGCCGCAGTCGTGCTAGATCAGCTCCAGGTCCGCCTTGGTGGCGGAGAGAGGAGTTGAACATCATGGCACGTGGCGGATCGGGAAATATGCTCGCGGAAGCACGGCGGGCGAAGATTCTCGAGTGGATACAGGAAGAGGGCAGCGCGCGCGTTCGGGATCTGGCAAGTGCCTTCTCGGTCTCCGAGGTCACGGTGCGCCAGGATCTCGAACGACTTGAAAACGACGGGCATGTCGTCCGCGAACATGGCGGCGCCTATCTGAAATCGGTCCAGCAACAGGTGCGCGCGATGGCGCTGCATCACCTCGTCAACATGGAGCAGAAGCAGCGGATCGGACGCGCCGCCGCCGCGCTCGTCAATGACGGCGAGACAATCATCCTCGATTCGGGCTCGACGACCACCGAGGTCGCGACCAACCTCGCCAATCGCGAACGGCTCACGATCATCACCAACGCGCTTAACATCGCGCTGATGATGGGTGCCCTCCCCTCATGCGAGGTCCATATGCCGGGCGGTCATTTCAAGGCGCCCACGCTGTCGGTCAGCGGCGAGCGGTCGGCCAATTATTTCGAAGGTCTATTCGCGCAGAAACTGTTCCTTGCGACCGCCGCCGTTTCGATCGATGCGGGTCTGACCTTTCCCGCGCTGTCAGACATTTCGGTCAAGCGCGCGATGATCGAGTCTGCCGAGAAGGTCTATCTGGTCGCCGATTCGAGCAAGATCGGCACGCGGTCCTTTTCATCGCTCGGCGACATCGACCTTATCCATGTCCTGATCACCGATCCCGGGATCAGCGACAACGACCGCAAGGCGTTCGAGGACGCCGGTATCGAGGTGATCATCGCGTGAAAGACAAGTTCGTCCGCTATTGGAAACAAATCGCCGTCGGGGTGCTGCTCGCCGCTTTGGTCGCACTCTATGCCTTGCCGTCGCGCGGTCCCGAGAAATTGATGGTGATCATCACGCCATCGCTCGACAATCCGTTTTTCGGGCAGGAAGCGATCGCTGCCGAGGCACGCGCGCAAGAACTCGGCTACAAGACGCTTAAATATTCGCATGGCGACGACGCCTACAAGCAAAGCGAGCTCATCGATTCCGCGATTGCTGCGAATGCCGCCGCAATCATCCTCGACAATGCCGGCGCCGATGCGAGTGTCGCAGCGGTAAGCAAGGCGCGCGACGCGGGCATTCCGGTCTTCCTTATCGACCGCGAGATCTCACAGCGCGGAATTGCCGCCGCCCAGATCGTCTCGAACAATTATCAAGGCGCCGTGCTCGGCGCCGAAGCCTTTGTTTCAGCCATGAAGGAAACCGGTGTCTATATCGAACTGGTCGGGAAGGAATCGGACACCAATGCCGCGATCCGGTCGAAGGGCTATCACGATGTCATCGATCGTTTCCCCGATCTTAAAATGGCGGCGCGGCAAAGTGCGAACTGGGATCAGGCACAAGCATTCTCTGTAACGCAGTCGCTGTTGCAGGCGCACCCCGGCATCAAAGGCATTATCGCGGGCAACGACACGATGGCGATGGGCGCGATTGCAGCACTCAAGAGCGCCGGGCGCCACGATGTCGTCGTCGTTGGCTTTGACGGTTCGAACGATGCGCGCGAGGCGATCCGTGCTGGCGATATGCACGCCACCGTACTCCAACCAGCGGCGCGGCAGGCGCAATATGCCGTAGAACTGGCCGATAAGTTTCTGCGTACCGGATCGACCGGCGAGCCTGAAAAGCTTCTGATGGATTGCATCCTGATCGATCGCAGCAACGCCGCTCGACTCAACAATTTCGCCCTTTCAAATTCATAACCGGAGTTATTATCGTGGCAGGCAAGCAAATATATGGTGCCGGCATCTGGCATTTCGCAACCTATGTCGATCGTTACGCGACCGACGGATATGGCCCGCCACGTACCTTGATCGAAATGATCGACCTCGCAGGTCAGGTCGAGGACCTCAGCGTCGTCGATATCAACTTCCCGTTCGCCGATCCCAAACTCTCGCTCGATGAGGTCGAAAAGGCACTTCAGCGTAACAATCTGTCGGTGATCGGCATCACGCCCGAAATCTACACGCGCGAGTTTGCGAAAGGCGCGTTCACCAACCCCGATGCCGGTGTTCGCCGCCGCGCGAACGAGGTGGTGAACGAAGCGGCCGACGTCGTGCGCCGCTTTGGAGCCAACTATGTCAAGCTCTGGCCGGGACAGGATGGCTGGGACTATCCTTTCCAGGTCGACCATGGTGCATTGTGGAAACATAGCATGGACGGCGTGGGCGAGCTCGCCAGCCAGAACCCCGACCTCAAATTCGTGATCGAATATAAGCCGCGCGAGCCGCGCGTTCACATGAGCTATGACAGCATGGCGCGCACCTTGCTGGGGATCGAGAAGATCGGCCTGCCGAACGTCGGCGTGCTGCTCGACTTCGGCCATTCGCTCTACGGCGGCGAAAGTCCGGCCGATGCCGCGCAGCTCGCGATCGACCACGGCCGCCTGTTCGGCATGGACGTCAACGACAATCTTCGCAGCTGGGACGATGATCTGATCGCCGGATCGGTGCATCCGATCGAGTTGTTCGAATTCTTCTATACGCTGCGCAAGAACAAATGGGAGGGCGTGTGGCAGCTGGACCAATTCCCCTTCCGCGAGGACAGCGTAGCGGCGGCGACCAGCGCGATCGACTTCCTGAAAGGTATCGAACGCGCGCTCGACAAGCTCGATTTCGACGCGATGCGGGCGGCGCAGGAACGCCACGACGCTGTCGCCGCACTAAACCTCGCGCGCGGGGCGCTTTTCTCTTCACTCTAAGGAATTTGGATTGGCCCGGAACCACGTCTGGACGCGACGCCAACTCGGCGCTGCCGCCCTCGCGGCGGGGGCGCTTGGCCTGTTTCCACGATCTGCCGCTGCTTCCCCGGGCGCACGGCACCGTGTGCTCGTCTCGACCGACATCGGCGGGACCGATCCTGACGATTTCCAATCGATGGTCCACCTTCTGGTCTCGGCCGACGCATTCGATCTCGAGGGCCTCGTCTCCTCACCTTTCGGTCCCGGACGCAAGGCCGACATCCTCGCGGTAATCGACGAATATGAAAAGGATTTCGCCAATCTGAGCAGCTGGTCAGCGCATTACCCGACACCGACGGCACTGCGCGCCATGACCTTTCAGGGCGCGACCGACATTGTCGGCTATTCGGGCGTCGGCGCCGCCACGGAAGGATCGGAATGGATCATTCGCTGTGCGCGGCGCCCCGATCCACGTCCGCTTCATCTGCTTGTGTGGGGCGGGATCGAGGATTTGGCGCAGGCGCTTCACGATGCGCCCGATATATTGCCGAAGCTTCGCGTCTATTTCATCGGGGCGCCGAACAAGAAATGGAGCGTCAACGCCTATCAATATGTCGCCGCCCACCACCCCACGCTTTGGATGATCGAGGCCAATTCAACCTATCGCGGCTGGTTCGTCGGCGGCAATCAGGACGACGGCTGGGGCAATAGCGACTTCGTTACCCAGAAAATTGCCGGCCGGGGCGCGCTCGGCGCCTATTTCGCATCGCACCTTGGCGGCACGATCAAGATGGGCGATTCACGATCGGTCGGCTGGGTGATGGGCAGCGATCCAGCGCGGCCTGCGACGCCTGGCTGGGGCGGCCGTTTCGTGCGCGCATGGGACCGTCCCTTCCTTGCGCTCGACCGGATGTCCAGCGAAGCTGACCGGCTCGAGATTTTCGGCGTACTCGAAATGTCCCTCCCGCTTGGGAATGGCGCTCCCGCTTCGCCGCGCGCGACGCTGGTTGTCGAGAATCAGGAACTCGAGGGCGCTGCTGACGCAAAGGGGCGGATGCGCTTCCGTTTCTGCCCGCGCGACGCAAAGCTGTTTCGTTTCACTGTGCGCAGCAACGTTCCGGCGCTCGATGGACAGCAAGGTGCCCTCACTGCCTATCGCCCCACGCCCGACGCCGCACAGCGCCCTTCGAGCCGCTGGCCGCACTGGTGGACCGACGATCCCGACCCGCAATTTGCCGATGGCGCCCACGACGGGACGCGGACGGTCAACCGCTGGCGTGAAGCCTTCCTGGGCGATTTCGCCCTCCGCATGGAGCGCTGCGCGCATCGCGCGCCTGCGCCCTCATCCGCCTGAACAAAACGAGAGGATCTGACGATGACCAAAACCCGCCTGATCGCCGGCCTTCTGCTCGCCGCGAGCGTTGTCACCACCCCACTTGCCGCCTCTCAGAAGCGTGCCTCGCCTGCCCCGGCCGAGGCGCCCGAGCAGCGCGAACGTGTCATCGTGCTGACCGATATCGAGAATGAACCCGACGACGCCCAGTCGCTCGTCCGCTTCCTGACCTATTCAAACCAGTGGGATGTCGAGGGGCTGGTCGCGACCACCTCGATCCACCAGCCCAATGAAACGGCGGCGTGGCGGATCCGGGAAATTGTCGGGGCTTATGCCAAGGTTCGCGACAATTTGCTGCTGCACGAGAAAGGCTATCCGACCGCGCAGCACCTGCTCTCGGTCCTGCGCGAAGGCCGCCCCGAATATGGGATGCAGGCGGTCGGCGAAGGGCATGACTCGCCCGGGTCCGAGCTCCTGATCCAGCGCGTCGACGCAAAAGACCCGCGTCCTGTCTGGGTGCTGGTGTGGGGCGGCCCCAACGTGCTTGCGCAGGCGCTGTGGAAGGTGAAAGCGACCCGGTCACCCGCAGAGGTCGACGCCTTTGTCGCAAAGTTGCGCGTCTATACAATCTCCGACCAGGACGACAGCGGTCCGTGGATTCGCAAGACCTTTCCAAAGCTCTTTTACGTCGCCAGCCCAGGCACTCACGCCGGTGGCGCTTATCATGCCGCGACCTGGAGCGGGATCAGCGGCGACAATTTTCACGGTCGTTTTGTCGGTGCCGATTTCAGCATCGTCGACAACCCCTGGCTGGACACGCATGTCCGCGCCAAGGGACCGCTCGGCGCTCAATATCCGCACACCGAATATCTGATGGAAGGCGACACCCCGAGCTTCTTTTTCCTGATTCACAACGGCCTCGGCAATCCCGAGCGCCCCGATTGGGGAAGCTGGGGCGGCCGCTACGAACTATACACCCCCCGCACCGAGAAATGGTTCACCGAACCCGAAACGCGCCCGCTTTGGGCCGACGCCGAAGACGAGGTGATGGGCGTCGACGGCAAATGGCATACCGACAACAAGGCAACGATCTGGCGTTGGCGCGAGGCCTATCAGAATGATTTCGCCGCGCGCATGGATTGGACGATCAAACCTTATTCCGAGGCAAACCATCCCCCGGTCCCCCGGCTCGGCCATCCCGACCGGTTAACGGCCAAACCCGGCGAGAAAGTCACGCTTCATGCCGAAGGATCGACCGATCCCGACGGCGATGCACTCAGCTATCGCTGGTTCTATTATTCAGAGCCGGGCAGCTTCACGACATCGTCGGCGCGCACCGGCGCGCCGGTTGCGATCGACGGCGCCGATACGCCCACCGCCAGCTTTACCGTTCCGACCACGCGCGTGCTGCGCAACGGAACGATGCATTTCATCCTCGCGGTCACCGACGATGGTTCGCCGAAACTGACACGTTACAGGCGTGTCATCGTCGACGTCCAACCCTGAGCGGCTAACACCCAAAGCGTGAGACAATTTCCATGACTATCGCAATCTTGTCACTCCGCCGCATTGGTCTGAACCTTGGTGCGGCACTGCTCTCGACAGCAATGGTAGCGCCCGCCTTCGCTCTCGAGGCGCCCGCGGTCGAAGCCCCGCCGCGCAATTTCGAAAAGCCGCGCCTTTTCGTGCTGACCGACATCGGCGGCGATCCCGACGACAAGATGTCGCTGGTGCGGCTGCTTGTTTATGCCAACCAATATGACATCGAGGGGCTCGTCGCGACCCGCAACAGCGGCGGTCTGTTCCCCGAGCTCATCACCAATACCGTCGATGCCTATGCCAAGGTGCGCGACAATCTGGAAAAGCATGAACCTGGATTTCCCTCGGCAGATCTGCTTCGCGCCCGCGTTGCGAGCGGGTCGCCGGTTCGGGGCATTGCCGGGGTCGGCAAGGGAAAGGATACTGCAGGTTCCGATCTGCTGATCCGCGCGGTCGACAGTGACGACCCCCGCCCCGTGTGGGTTGCCGTCTGGGGCGGGCCCGACGTCCTGGCGCAGGCGCTTTTCAAAGTCCGGGCAACGCGATCCAAGGCAGCGGTGGACAAGTTCGTCGCCAAGCTGCGCGTCCATGCAATTTCAGACCAGGACGACAGCGGCCCCTGGATCCGCAAGAATTTCCCCAATCTTTTCTATATTGTCAGCCCGGGATCGACCTTTCACTTCTCGACCTGGATCGGGATCGGTGGCGATTACTTCCATGGGCGGTTCGCGGGTGCCGACTGGTCGCTCGTGGCCAATGAATGGCTCGACCGCAACATTCGCGCCAAGGGTCCGATGGGCGCCGAATATCCGCTCTGGAAGTACATGATGGAGGGCGACACCCCGTCCTTCCTCAACCTCATCGACAATGGCCTCAGCGTTCCTGAGCGTCCCGACTGGGGCGGCTGGGGCGGCCGCTATGAACACTACACCCCGCGGACACAGAAATGGTTCTTCGAGCCCGAGACGCGCCCGATCTGGACCGAAGCACAGGACGAGGTGCTTGGCCATGACGGCCATTGGCACACCTCGATCTATGCAACGATCTGGCGCTGGCGCGAAGCGTATCAGAATGATTTCGCCGCGCGGATGGACTGGACGATCAAGCCCTATGCCGAGGCCAACCACCCGCCGGTACCGCGGCTCGCGTCCGCCGCTTATATCAAGGCAAAGGCCGGCGAACGCGTCGACCTGAGCGCTGCGGGATCAAGCGACCCCGATGGCGATGCGCTCTCTTATCACTGGTTCGTTTATGAGGAGCCGGGAACGCGCAGCATGTCGAGTTCGGACAGCGGCCTGAAGCATGAGATCAAGAATTTTGACCAGCAGCAGGCGTGGCTGACCGTCAAGAATAGCCGCGTGGTCAAGCCCGGACTCGGCACGATGCACATCATTCTAGCGGTCACCGATCACGGCACACCGCGATTGACACGCTATAAGCGGGTCATCATCGACGTCGTTCCTTAACCCATTGGCTGGAGGAACCTGCGGCCTTGGCCGCAGGTTCCTCGCCTATCGCAACGGAACCCGCCTAGGGTCGGGACCCTAGCGCGCGCCTGCGCCCGCGCGAATCCTTGCTTCCAGTCCCCCGACAGGTTGCGCGACATAGGAATAGGGCGGGGTGAAAGCTGTCCCGTTCCCGTAAAATCCTGCGACGCCCGTCACGCCCTGATGCTCCTTGATCGCGACAGGCCCCTTCACGCAATCCGGAACGCAAGTATCGCCAATCGATTGCAGGATACTTGCGGCGTTTCCGCGGGCATAGTTAAACACGGTCGAGGTCGGGTTGCCCAACCGCTCCGATGACCACCACCACGAAGGGCCAGCGAAGTTGCGATAGATGTTGCGTTCCGACCGCACATTGGCATCGACCCCCGGACGGACGGCGTAATAGGACCGGATGAGTTCGTCTGTCCCGGCGTCGGCAAGATTGTTGAATACATGCACCTGGCCGAAACGGACACGCGGCATCCGTTCATTCACCAGTTCCGCAAAGAAATTATGGTGCAGAGTCGTGCGCAGCCGTCCCCTGCCCTGCACGTCGGCGTCGCTCGCCCCGATGTTGACGCCGCCATGTTCGTGCGCGTGAACGGTATAACGGAAATGATTCCACGAAATCGTGACCAGATCGGTCGTTCCTGAAAGCACGACAAGATCGGGACGCCCGTCCACGAAGCTGTTATGATCGAGCCAGATATTTTCCGCGTCGTGGAGCACGGTATTCGGTTCGTGGTGCGCGCTGTCGCCGACCAGCGTCAGGTTGCGAATGATGACGTTGCGCGATCCCGTCAGGCGCAGCGCTGCGGGTTGCCCTTCGATCCGCGCACCGGGCCGGCCGATAATGGTTTTATTTGAGCCGACATCAAGCGTTCCGGAAAACCGCCCGTCGACATGGAGTACGCGCGGTTCGTCGCCCGCCGCGAGCGCCTGCAACTCCGTCATGCTGCGAACAAGCTGCGGCGTCGCCGCGCCTCCCCCGGTCACCCCCTCGCCCATTGTCGCCCAGCCGACAGGCGGCGCGCTGAGATCGACAGGCCCGCGCGCATCAGCGCCCGCTTCGGATTTCCCGCAATTCCCGGGCGTCGGATTGGCTCCGATTACGGTCAACGAATCGATATTGCCGAGCCCCGTGTCGCCGTCGGCGCGGAGCACCAGACGATTTTCTCCGGGCGCCAGATCGAGCTCGACACGCGTTTCCTGCCACTGAGCCCACCCCCCTGTTTGGGGAAAAGGAAACACTGCCGTTTCGCCGGACCCGCCTTCGACGCGCAGCGTACCCGGCCGCGCAGCATTGCTGCCGTTCGCAAACCGGACGACAAAGGCATAGCGTCCCCCGGACGGCGAGCGCACGGCCCATTCGACGCGCGCCGACCGCGTGTTGGGGGGGTTAAGAACACCCGCGCCCGTCGATCCGGCCGCGGATCTCTCAAACAGCACTTGCACGCAAGTGCCAGGCTCAAGCTCTTGCAGCGTCAGGGTCGACGGCGTGGCCGGGGCGGTAAGTGGCTCGCTCATCGCGCAGCCGCCTGCGAGCAAAGAAAGCGCAACGATGGTGCAGGAACCGTTACGGAAATTCATCATTTTTCGCTCCCAATGTCGAACGGCCGGGCCAACAGCGCCTCGATCCTGGTCTTCATCTGTTCGTGACTGAACCGTGCGGGTGCAAAACCGATGATCGCAACATGTTCGGTGCCGCTCATCCCGCGGATCGCATATTTTTCTTCGATGCCCGTCCGCCCGAAGCTGTAGAGATCCATATTGTGCTGGCCGTTCGGCCGAATTTGGCGATGATTCTCGTTGGGCGCGTCATCGTCGGGCGTCTTCGCGAGAAAAAGATAATAGTCCGACTTGGGATCGCCGAGATAAATCCATTCGGGGGTAAAGTCCTTGAGCGCACCACTCGGGATATGGCGCTGGCCGTCGGCAGTGACGAAATAATCATCGGCATCGGCGGTACCGCCCGCGACGCCTTCAAACAGAAAGGGATAATCGCCCGTCGCCTTCAACACCTTGATCGCGACGTGGTGCGGGAAAAACCAGTATTGAAAGGTGAAATCGCGATTGCTTGACTCGAGGATCACGACATCGCCTTCGGTGCGGCCATCCACAATGACGGTCGACGATCCGCTGTCGCGTCCGGCGTGGCCGAAATTGCCGGTGCTGTTGGGAAAGCCGCGAAACTCGCCGTTGGGGCCGGGCGGCAAATAGGAGGCGATCCAGTCGGCGCCCGACGGATCGAAAAAGCTCTTGAAGCCGGATACTCCTTTATCCTTCTCAAAATAGACAACGCCCATAGGCATTTCGATCCGATAGGCGCCGACGCCGGCATATTCGACTTCGGTCAATTTTACAGGCGGCTCCTGTTCGTCGGATTCAGTGGCTGCGACAGGTCGGGGCTCGACGGGTTGCGCTCGCGCAACAGCAAGCGTCGAGCCGAACAGCAGCGCGGCGATTCCAGCGCGGGAAACAAGGCGCGTTAGACGGGCCATGGCATCTCTCCTCTCTCGATCCGATCGCCCGATATTTCGACGGCTAGCGAATCATTTTTCGTTCAGCTACGTTTGCTATCATGAACGAAATAAAATGAAAGACAGAGAGGCTGGATATGTGCCGCAAATTTGGGCTGGCGATGGCGGTTGCGGTGCTGGTTTCGGGCTGCACGACCACCCGGCCGTCAACCGGGCCGCAGCATGCCCCGATGACGGAAGCGCCCGCCTCGAAGCCGCGCGTCATCGTCATGACCGACGGCGAGATCGACGACCATAGCTCGATGGCGCGCTTCTTCATGTACGCATCGGATTTCGAAATTCTCGCCATTATCGAGACCAATTCGATCTTTCAGAAGGTCGGCCACAGCGACGAGGACTGGTACGAAAAGCAGCTCGACGCCTATGAGCAAATTCATCCCAAGCTGATTATGCATAATCCCGATTATCCGACCGCCGAATATCTGCGCGCGCGCAGCTTTATCGGCGACGAGGATTTCGACCATCTGCGCGGCCTCGACCGGTGGGCGCAGGTGCCGGGACGCGAGGTCGAATATTATCCCCACGATTGGCCGGATACGCCCGGAAGCGATGCCATTGTGCGCATCCTGCTCGAGGACAACCCGGCACCGGTGCATATCCAGGCATGGGGCGGCGGCAATACGGCGTCGCGCGCCTTTCACAAGCTCAAGACGCACCATCCCGCCGATTATGAGCGCGCCGTGTCAAAGGTCGTGATGTACAATATCTGGTACCAGGACGATGCAGGCAATTATATCGAAACGCACCACCCGCTCGTAACGATGATCTATAATGGCGCCTTTGCCGGAACCTGGAATTATCGCAGCCAGCCCGCAACCCGCGAATTTATCGCGCAACATGTCAATAATGGGCATGGCCCTCTGGGGGCGCTCTATCCACAGGGCTATATCAGCGAAGGCGACACACCCGCCTTTCTTTATGGCGTCGCGAACGGGCTGCGCAATCACGAGCATCCAAGCTTCGGCGGTTGGGGTGGACGCTACAGGCGGGTCGACGGGTTCGATCGCGTGTGGCGGGATGCCGACGACGAGAGGCCAAAGGGTCATGCACTCCGCCGCTGGATCGACGATGCCAATCACGATTTTCAGGCGCGGATGGACTGGGCGGTTGCGGCGCGCTTCGAGGACGCGAATCACCATCCGATCGCAACACTGCGCCACAATGACGACTTATCGGTCCGTCCCGGCGAGTGGGTAACGCTCGACGCATCGCCTTCAACCGACCCCGACGGGGACGCTATCTCGTTCAGATGGTGGCAGTATCACGAGGCGGGAACATCGACAGGAGCCGTGATCCTGTCGGACGACGCGGCGCCGACGATCCGGCTTCAAGTCCCCGACGGCACGCCGGGTTCGACAATTCATATGATCGTGGAGGTGCGCGACAATGGCGCGCCCGCGCTGCTATCCTATCGCCGCGTCATCCTGACGCTGGAATAACACCGGGAGTGAATGATGCGAATAACGACAGCAACGCTTGCGGGCCTGATGTGCTGCGGTGCGGCGATGGCGCAAGGACCGGGCGAGGGAGAGGCCCGGTTCGAGGCGGGACAGCCGCTCGGCGTGTCGGTGGGAGGCACGCGCACGCCAATCTCCGCCAATGTGAAAGTTTTCGGCTCCATCGTGAGCGCTGAAAGCTGTATCTACGATCCGACGCGCAAACTCATCATGGTCGTCAACCGTGGCGCCGCGCAGTCCGAAGCGCCGAACGATGGCTTTGTCTCGCTTCTCCACCATGATGGCTCGGTCCACACGGTCAAATGGATCGGTGCATCGCGTGCAGGGCTCGTCCTCAATCAACCCTTCGGGAGCGACATCCACGCAGGCAAACTCTATCTTGCCGACAGCGACGGCGATACGGCCGATGGCGCGCCACGCACGGCTGTGCTGCGCATGTTCGACCTCGAAACGGGCGCCCCTGCGGGAGAGATTCCGGTTCCCGAAGTCGCATGGTTCAACGATATTGCTGTCGCGGCAGACGGGACGATCTATGCTACCCAATCGGGCAGCGCCGATGGCGCGACGCCCATGCGCGTCTATCGAATTGCGCCCGACGGAACGGCAAAGGTGCTGATCGACGGCGCGCCGCTTGCCATTCCCAACGGGATTGCGATCGACCCGGATGGCAATCTGGTCGTCGTCAATATCGCAAGTCGCGATGTCCTCACCTTCTCGGTCACGGGCAAGCTGCTCAAGACCGAACAAGCCGTCCAGGCTGGAAATGACGGACTGGTCATCATGCCCGACGGTACCAAATATATCAGCAGCGTGCGCGAGGGAGGCGTTCAGCGCCTGCGTCCCGGAATGGCCGGCGAGCTGCTTGCAACGGGCATCCCCAATGCCGCTTCGATGTGTTTCGATCCCGACGCACGCCAGCTTGTAATCCCGATGAACGCCAACAATGCGATTGCTCTCGTTAAACTAGGAGAAAACTGAAGCCTGGTTAGCGCGCCGGGGAGAGACTAACCGCCACAACCGGAGAACAAAAAACCGAGGCGCCGAACCACATTGCCAGTCTTGAGACGAGCAGATCAGCCGGAGTGCTGCGGCGGTAGGCGCATCGACGGCATGAGCGGAATCGCGAATCCGTATTATATTGATTTAGCCGAGACGCGCTGCGGCCGCGTGAGCGCTTCTGGAAACACCGGCTGGCTGGGGCGGCAGGTCGATATGAATTGTTGTAAATGCTTCATATCAGTTGATATTTTGTCGTGATGGCGAAAGAATACCCATTAACTCGGCTAGCTTTTGGAGAGCTGCAGAGGGCCATTGTGCACCGAAATGAGAATTTGCGATGTGTTGACCCGAAATTCGGTCGAACGGAAGATTTTCGCTATCTGCATTCTGCCATTGCAGTCGGTGACGGCAGCATTACTTCGACGGCGAGTAATAGCTAGACTCATAACCGCGAACTTTTTTGCCTAGTTTGAGACCGTAGCGATTGGCGATAATCCTGCGCGAGCCGCGCCTGTCGTCAATGTGGATGCGAGCACGACACTCCGGAAGATTGGGACGAAAACGGCCATGAATGGCAATGACCATCCGTCCAAGGATGACCGCCTCGTTTTCCTATTCGCCAAGGTCTGTCGATCAATCGGCGCACAGCGTGACAGGGTGCGCCTCCCATCAGCATGCCCAAGCACAGGCTCACTTTTCCGGCCCGCACTAGAGGCCACTCTCGTAACAAGTATTCAAAGCAATGCTGGCGGCTTCAATTTAGAGATCCATGGAGACGCTTGCTCATAGGCATGGCCGAGTTGCAACACCGCGAGATCCGCATTTCGTGGGCCAATCAACTGAATGCCGATCGGCAAACCAAGGGTTCCACCAAAGCCGGCGGGAATTGCAAGCACTGGAAGCCCGGCCATTGTTGCGGGCAAAGTCACCTCCATCCACCGATGATAGGTGTCCATCTCGACGCCGGCGATTTCCTTTGGCCAGTGCTGCTCGATATCGAACGGAAAGACCTGGGCAGTCGGGAGTGCAAGGAAGTCATGCGTCTCGAAGGCTTTGCGAAAGGCTTCAAATATCCGCGTCCGACCTTCGGACGCGCGCGCCAGCTGTTGACCGGTGAGCCTTCGATACCCTTCGACTTCCCACACGGCTTCAGGTTTGATCGCCCTCCGCTTTGCAGGGTCGTCGTAATAGCTTTCGAGATCGGAACCGACCGACCAATGGCGCAGCGTCACCGCCGTCCGCCACATTGCCTCCGCATCTTCTGTAAGCCGCGCCTCGTCAACGTCCATCCCGACGTCCCGGAAAGCAGCGAGGGCGCTTTCGCAAGTCTCGAGCACCCCCGGCTCTGTGGGCAGAGCGCCGCCGAGATCACCGAGCCAGCCAATGCGCTTGCCCCTCCAGTCGCGATCAAGCGGCTGAGCAAAAGTCGCGCCGGCATCAGGATGGGCAAAGGGCGCGCGCGGGTCGGGGCCCGCCTGTACAGACATCAGCAACGCGACATCCGCAACGCTTCGCGCCATCGGACCCGACGTTGCAAAATTCTGCCAGAAAAGATCGCTGCTGGGTATCGACGGCACACGACCCCACGACGGACGAAAGCCGAAGATATTGTTCCAGCCCGCCGGATTGCGCAGCGAGCCACCAAAATCGCTGCCATCGGCCAGCGGAACCATCCGCAGTGCCAGCGCAACTGCGCCTCCGCCTGTGCTGCCGCCGGCCGATTTTCGCGGATCATATGCGTTGCACGTGGTCCCAAAGAGCGGGTTGTACGAATGCGACCCCAGCGCAAATTCGGGCACATTGGTCTTGCCCACAAAGATCGCACCAGCGCCGCGCATCCGGCCTACGACGAGCGAGTCTGCGGTGGGGATATTATCTTTGAGCAGCGGCGTGCCCTGCGTGAAGGCGATGCCTTTCGCTGCCGCTGTGTCCTTGACGGCATGCGGGAAGCCATGAAGGACCCCTTTGAAGCGCCCCGCGGCGGCGGCTTCGTCGGCCTCTGCCGCCTGCTTCATCGCGTCGGCGTAATCGATGCGCGAAACGATAGCATTGAAGCGCGGGTTGAGGGCATCAACCCGTGCTAGATGAGCCGTCATCACCTCCCGTGCCGAGATCTGCTTTTTCCTGATCGCATTCGCGAGCGAAACCGCACTCATGTCCATAATGCCGCCCGGGAGCGATGCACCCTTTGCGAAAGCTGCGGTGTGTGAGGCCGCCGCAAGTGCGGGTATCGCGGCAACCATTTGTCGGCGGCTCAGCGCAAAGGGCGTATTCGTCCATCGTTCCATGCCCTGCTCCTTTCCATATGCGGCAGCTTTATTCATGAATGGGACCTTCCAGATCATCTTCGTGGAATTCGACGAAGCCGCGACCGAGGTGGCTCCGGTTGCGACTGTATCCGAAATAGATGGTAAGGCCGATCGCCGCCCAGATCGGCAGCACGAGCATCGCGTCGAACGGAAGATTGAAGAAAAGGAAGATCGTTCCCGCAATCGTCAGCGGTCCAATCAGCCACAAGGCCGGGGCGCGAAACGTGCGGGGATGCGTTGCTGCCGTCTTGCGAAGGATCATGGCCGCAAAGGCAACCATCATGAAGGCGTATAGGGTGCCAGCGTTGGCAATGTCTGCTAGCTTTCCAACCGGGAGGAAGGCGGCGGCAAACGCAACCGCAGCGCCGGTAATAGCTGTGATGACATGCGGAGTCTGCCATTTGGGATGCACCCTGCTCCACGATTCGGGAAGCAGACCGTCGCGGCTCATCACGAAAGCAACGCGGGTCTGGCCAAACATGAGGATGAGGATGACCGAGGGCAGCGCGACAAACGCTGCGATCCCGAGCATATTGCCGACCCCCGACCAGCCGATCTGTCGCAGCACATGCGCCAATGCCTCTTTCGAGCAGACCAGCGGAAGATCATTGGCCGCATAGGTCGCACATTGCCGGGCGAGCTCCTCGGACCCGGCAGGAAAGGGAATGCCATTGGGACCCATGATAGGCTGGCCGCCGACCGTACCGATGGCACCTGCTGCCACGAGAATGTAGAAGACCGTGCAGAAGAGAAGCGACCCGATCAGACCGATCGGCACATTGCGCTGGGGATTGCGCGTTTCTTCGGCGGCGGTCGAAACCGCGTCGAAGCCGACATAGGCAAAAAAGATGGTGGCCGCAGCGCCTACGGCGCCGAGCCCGCTTCCGAAACCGCCAAAAATCCCGGCCGGAAGGAAAGGATTGAACCTGTCGCTCGAAAACGCCTCGCTAGGGAGCGTCAACACGATAAAGGCCGTGAGTGCGGAAACTTTGATGGCCACCAGCACGGCATTGACGCGAGCGCTTTCCGATGTCCCAATCATCAGAAGCCATGTGATCAGCAAGGCAATGACGACCGCGGGAAGATTGATGAAGCCGCCTTCGATGCCGCCAAGCGCGAGCGGAGCGCCGGCAAGATAGGAAGGCAGCTCCACCCCAAGAAATTCATTCAAGACCGTTCCTGTAAAATAGCCCGACCACCCAACCGATACGGCAGAGGCTGCAACGGCATATTCAAGCACGAGCGCCCATCCGACCGTCCACGCGAGCAGTTCGCCCATAGTGGCATAAGTGTATGTATATGCCGATCCGGCAACCGGCATCATCGCGGCGATTTCGGCGTAACAGAGGGCAGCGACGACGCAGATGAACCCGGCGATTGCGAAGGCGACCATCAGTCCGGGCCCGGCCTTTTGCGCGCCGGCGGAGGTGAGAACGAATATCCCGGTCCCGATGATGCAGCCAATACCAAACAGTGTGAGCTGCAATGCACCCAGCGAGCGGCGCAGCGATTTTTTCTCAGCGGTGGCAAGGATGGCGTCGAGAGGCTTGATGCGGTCTATCAACATTAGTTTCCCTTACTTCCGGACCTGCGTTGCTCGTCGATGGACCTGCCGAGCGCTACTGCGTGCGGCGCCATTTGCTCGAGCCTGCAAGCCTGCCGCCGACGCGCCGTCCAAAACTGCCGAGTTCCCGTCTCCAGTTGATGCTGCACCCACATCCCCCGCTTCGAACCGGTATCAAGGCCCGCGTGGGCGTCCTGGGCGATTGGCGAGTGGTTTGTCGCAAGCCATTGGACGCGCAACAAGCACCAAAAGCTAAACGTCGAAGGGACCAAGCGTGACCGGCTTGCGGGTCGGGCGGACCATATTGTCCGGTTTGGTCGCCATCAGCGCGCTCAATCTCGCGACGACGGGCGACGGCGACGTTTGCGATTACGCGTTTACGGTCAGGTTATCGGCGCTCAATTGGCGACTGCGGCGTCCAACATGAAGACCCTAGGGGGAGCAGCGGCAGCAGACCTGTCGCCGGACGAGTCTTAGCGAAGTTGCCGCGCCGCGATAGCTTCGCGTGCCAGCATACCGGCCGCCTGCGCCGTTTCACGCGCTGCCCGGGCTGCCGCCTTCGAAAGCTTCGTGTGCTGCAGGAACCCATGGATGAGCGACGGAAACTCGCGGTAGATCACATAATTGCCGCCTTGGGCGAGCTTGGCCGCGTAAGCGCGTTCCGAATCGCGCAGGGGATCGAAGCCGGCGGTCGCAATCAGCGTCGGCGGCATCTTCCGCGTTGCGTCGAACAGCGGAGAAACCTCGGGCTGTGACAGCTTCTGATCGGGAAAGACGATGGGAAGAATATAGTCGGTGAACGAACGGTTGAGCCGGAACCCCTCGCCGAACAGCCGCGACGAACTGTAGGTCGCACGCATCGCGTCGACCGGTCGATTATCCACCGCCGGATAGTAAAGAATCTGGCACAATGGTACAGATTTGCCCTTCGCCAGCCGACGTGTCGTGACGACGATCGCCAAATTCCCGCCCGCGCTGTCGCCTGCTACGCACAGCTGATCGGCCGCCCCGCCCCACGTCTCCGCTTCGCCGACGGCCCAGTCGAAGGCATTTTCGGCGTCATCCCAAGAGGCCGGATAGGGATGTTCGGGCGCCATGCGATACTCGACACTGACGACGATCGCCTTGGCGTCGTTCGCCAACTGGCGCGACGAAAGATCCGATCCTTCCACACCTCCGACGAACCAAGCGCCGCCATGATAATAGACGATGGTAGGCAATGTGCCGCTCACCTTCGGGCGGTAGATACGCACCGGGATGCTGGCGTCGCCACTCCTCACAACAGCAGTCTTCACCAGCGCCATCTCGGGGGGCGGGGCAGTGCCCGCAGCCCAGTCGCGGTTCACCTCATCGCGGATGGCCTTCATACCCGCCACCGTCGTCGGATCATTGCCAGGCTTGCCCTTGGCGGCTTCCTCTTTGACCTTATCATTTTCGAGCATCGCCTGGATGCCGGGGTCGAGCGTTTGGCCGTCGAGGCGGATTGGCGCGGCAGGAGACTGGGCCGACGACAGGCCAGAAAGCGAAAGGGCAGCAACAAACGCCACACCTTTCAAAGCAAGCTTGCAGTCGTTCAACATTTCGCTCCCCCTCGGCCGTCGCCCCCATGGCCTCCCGATGCACCCGTCCATGCCAATTGCAGGCGCCGGTCGCAGCCCGATATTCCGGGTAGCGACTTGTCGATGCGGGTAAGTTTGCTCCGCGGCTCTGGCGAATGCCACTGAATGCGGAGATGGTTGGGCCGCGGATCCAAGAAAATGAAGCTGAAGGAACGAAGCGCGTGATGATTGAACATGCAATATCGCCAAGCGCATTGCTCGCATCCACTGCGGTTCACTGGAAGGTCCTGATCAACAAATCCTCGGTCAATATACGTCCGGTTTTCTTGATCCCGTGGTCGGACCGATTGACGTCTCGTGACGCCGGGACAGCGGTGCGCAGGACCGAGCCCGATTTTGCTCTCGCGTCATATGTGGTTGATGACTAGGTTCAACGTGATGCCCATCGGCTGGAACATATCGACCGCGATCGCAGCTTTGGCGGTCACCCAACCCGCCGCACCGGAGCACGCGCCGGCTCCCGGTCCAGCCTATGCGATGCCCTCGACGCAGACCTTTGAGACGCAGTCCGAAAGCGGCGAAATCTATCGCATATTCGTCTCCTACCCGAAGGGGGATCCCCCTGCAGGCGGCTATCCTGTTCTCTATGTGATCGACGGCAACGCTTATTTCGCCTCCTTTGCCGAAACGCGGCGGCTGCTCGAATATGCCGGGAAGGGAGAGGTGCTTGTGGTCGGGGTCGGCTATCCAACCGACGAGGCCTATGACGGACGCCGGACAGCCGACTTTCTTTTTCCGGTACCCACGGAAGGCCAAGCCTCGCCGGCTCGATCTCTGCCGACGGCAACCGACACCGGCCGCGACCGATTTCTTGATTTTCTGACCGGCGCGCTGCGTACAGCAATCGGCAAGCGCTACAAGATCGACCCCGGCCGCCAGGCGCTGTTCGGGCACAGCTTCGGCGGATTGTTCGCTCTCCATGCACTCTATGCGCGCCCCGATGCCTTTCAGGCGATCGTCGCGGCCAGCCCGTCACTCGAATGGAATGTCCAGGATCTGCTCAACGAGGAGCGCGCTTTTGCCGATAAATTGAAGAGCGGCAAGGTGCCCCGGACGAGCCGCCTCATGCTGGTCGCAGGTGAACAGGACGTCGACGACGATCCCGAACCGGCGCGCTTGCTGGCCGCGCGGTTCGCTTTGCTGTCGGCATATGGATTGAACTCGCGCTACCAACTCTATGAGGACGAAATCCACATGACTGTGCCAACGCGCGCGGTGACCGACACATTTCGCTTCGTCTTCCGCTAGGGCTACTGATCCATCGCGGAATAACGACGTCAGGATCTCGCCAACCGGTTCTTGTGTATCACCCCGTCTTTCATGATCAGCAATAAGTTTTGTTCATAGTCTTCGAGCAAGCGCAGATCTTCAATCGGATTGCCGCGGACGAGCAGCATATCCGCCCAGGCTCCCTCTCGGATCACGCCCAGCGGCGCCTGTCGATAGGGATTGCGTCGACCGCTGCGCGCGAAAAGGTCGCAATTTCCAGACGTCGCGATGCGCAGCACCTCCGCATTCGAGTAGATTTCTCCAAAGCGGGGCAGCATCGCATTCTCGGTGCGCGATGTCGGGGTGCGCGCAAAAAGATCGGTGCCAAAGGCGACCTTGACCCCATGTTTCTTCCCAAGCCGCGCGGCGGTTTGCCATCCCCCACCGCCGAGCGATTCGGTTGCCTTTTTCTTCTGTTCGGCCGTCAACATATTATCGCCATCCTCGAATGGCTGGATCGACAGCCAGGCACCCTTGTCGGCGATCAGCGCAGCGGTGCGATCGTCGATGGCGTGGCCGTGCTCGATCGACACCACACCGGCCTCGAGGCAGCGGCGCACGCCGGCAGGCGTATAGGCATGCGCGCATGCGTAAGTGTCCCAGTCCGTTACCGCGCCGACGATTGCACGCATTTCTTCCAGTGAATATTGCACAGTATCGATCGGATCATGGTCGGACGTCACCCCGCCCCCAGCCATGATCTTGATCTGCGACGCCCCGCGCTTCAACTGTTCGCGTGTTGCGGCGAGCACCTCGGGCACACCATTGGCAACTGCAGTCATCCCCTTGCGCTGGCGGAGCGCTGGGCGGCCGCCAAGTGCCGTGGGCAACTCGCCAATGGGTTCCGGGTCGCCATGACCAGAGGTCTGCGAGATCGCGGCGCCGCTGGGATAACAGCGCGGCCCAGGCATGATACCGCGGTCGATGGCATTCTTGACGCCGAATATCGCCCCTGCGGTATCGCGTACCGTTGTGAACCCGCGCATCAGCTGGAATTCGGCATCCTTGAAAATCATCGCGATATGGGCGGCGTCGTCAGAGCCCATCCAAGGCACGCCGCGCACTGCAGCCATATGCCAATGTGCATCAGTGAGCCCAGGCATCAAGGTCTGCCCAGCACCATCGATTATGATCGCACCCGGCGGGACCGGGATGTCGCCGGCCGACACAGCGTCGATACGGTTGCCGGTGACGCGGACATTGCGCGGCTGTCGCGCGCTACCGGTGCCGTCGAACAGCATGACGCCGCGGATCAGGATCGTCGCGGGCGGAACATCGACCGCCGATGCTGCGGCCAATGGGGCAAGACCAAGGCCGGCGAGCACGGCGCGGCGGGTCGGGTGAATGCTCATAATCCCTCCGTCATGAGTTCAGCGCGCGGCCATAAGGATTTCATTGCAACGGCCAGCGATCTCAGGTGGGACGGAACCTACTATTTCTTGCTCGTTACCGCCGCGCGCTCGCCGTCAATCTGAGCAACCCATTTGGCGGCAGTCAGGGGGCCCGTGCCTTCAAAATGGACGTGGTCCGCCATCTTCTCGCGCACATTGATGAAATAGAGCGCACCGGTGGGCAAACCCATCTCCTGTGCCTTGGCCGCCATCGCAGCTTGCTGTGCAGGGGTCGGTTTGGGACGCGCGGGCTTGTAGAGCAGGACATCCCAGCCCTCGCCGCCCGCATGGAGGAAAAGCTGCGTCGGCGGCTGTCCCCCCGCGGCGCTGACCAGATCCCATTTTTCCATGTCGCGAATAAATTCTTCGGCCTTGCCGGGTACGAGGCGGAACATTTCAAACACAGGCGTGGTCATCTCGACCGCGGCGGGATCGGCGGTCTCCGCCGCCGCGACAGGCGCCGTCATGCCGAGAGCGAAGAAGGCGAACATCAGGTTGCGCAGCATTGGTTGGCTCCTCACGGAATAGTAGCGCGAGCCTGCCGCGCAGCCGCAGCAGTGACAAGCGACGATGCGGGTAAGGGCTCTCCAATCGGGTAAAGGCCGGACGGCAGTCGGGGCGAGGTTGCCCCCTGTTGTCCAGCTTATCCGCCTCCTTTGCTCCGCTTCGCCGCCCCCGCATTTAGGCTGGCGCCGAGCCGCGCTTGGCGCCAGCATGGAATGAGGCTTTGCAAATGGACGATATCTTCCGCCCTCAGCTCCGTTCCGCGATCCTGACCTTAAACCGGTCGCTGAATCCGGTTGGCTGACGCTTCACGCGGTAACAACAGGATCATGGTCGCAGCGAGCAAGCCGCCGAAACCCATCACCAGCGACACGAACAGCAGACTTCCTCCACCAGCGAACAGCGCACCCGCGACGACGGGGCCGAGCGCCGATCCGCCGCGGCCGATTCCGATTACGAAGCCGGTACCACTCGCGCGCAGGGCGGCCGGATAGGCTTGCGCGAGCAAGGGGTACATGCCGACTACTCCGGCGTTGATGAAAAAGGCGGCAATAGCGACGGTGATCGAAAGCCGCGTAAGATCGGCGCCTGCCACCCCAAACAGGCCTATCGCGACGAAGCCCGCGAGCATCGCCCCAGCGACGAGGGGACGGAGAGCGAAGCGCTGGCTCGCAAGCCCAATGATGACTGCGCCCGCCAAATTGCCGACGTTGGCGGCGACAAGAACGCCGCCAGCTTGCGCTGGATCAAATCCCATGTCGACCACAATCTTCGGCACCCACTTTTGGATATAATAGAAGAAGAGAATCTGCGCGAAATAGGCGATGGTGAGCAATATCGTGGTGCGCCCGAAGCCCGGTCCAAAGAGCGAGGTGATTGTCGGTTTCAGCTCCTTTTCGGACGGGATCGGCAAGGCCTCGGCCGACGCATGACCTATTCGTCCGAGCGTATGGTTCACCCGGTCAAGCGCATTGGCCGGACGCCTCGCGATCAGCGATTCGATCGATTCGGGCAGAAAAAGCACGGCGAGCGGGATCATCGCCGCCGATGCGATCGCGCCGACCATGAACACCGACCGCCAGTCCCCCATCTCAGCCAGCAATTTCGATGCTACCAGCCCCCCCAATATCGCCCCGGTCGAATAGCCCGCGATGTTGAGCACGACATTCAGGCCGCGCCTCTTGTCATTCGAAAATTCAGCGACCATCGCGCTGGTCGACGACAGCATGCCGCCGATGCCGATTCCCGTCAGAAAGCGGATCACCGACAGGCTGGTCACCCCCTGGGCATGCATGGCAGCGTACATGCCGATCGCCATTACAAACAGGCAGCTAAGAATCGTCGGACGGCGGCCGAAACGGTCGGCGACATTTCCGATCACAACCGATCCCGCCGCCATACCGAGCAGTTCCATCGACAGCACAATGCCGAGCGTCGCCTTGTCGACCCCCCACTCCGCGGCGATGCCCGGTGCTGCGAAGCTGATTGCAAGCACGTCGAAACCGTCGAGGGCATTGAGCGCGATACATAAGGCGACGACGACAACCTGCAGTTTGCGCATAGGTGCAGCGGCGATGACTGCTCTGGGGTCCTGGCTCATGACGTGACTCTCCCACCGCTGACAAGGCGTGCGGGCGTCTGAGTCCACTGCCGTTCCGGATGGCGCGCTACTTCAGTTTGGCCAGATACTTGACGACAATTCCCGCCATTTGGGGCCGTCGGTCGAGGCAGCGCGACACAGGGCCGACCACAACCACCGACAGCAATCGGTCGCCGCCAGGCAGCGGCAACGCCACGCCTGCCAGATCGGGCGTATATTCGATGTTGCTCTGGTGCCAGCCCATTGCCTGCGCCTCCTGCAATCGCGCTTCGACGGCCTTGGCATTGGCGGGTGTGGTCGGCGAATAGCGGACAAAGTCGATCTTGCGGTAAAGGCGCTCGCGCTCGCCCTTGGACATCTGCGCAAGCAGCGCGCGGCCGGCCGAAGTCGCGTGGATCGGTACCCGGTCGCCTACCGAGGCGAAATAGCGCACCGGCTGCGGTGATTCGACCACATCCAGGAAGGTCGCGTGGATTCCGGCCGGCGCCGCGATCGCGACCGTCTCGCCCGTCGCCTGCATCAGGTCGCGGGCAAGACGATGATATTTGTCGGGCAAGGGTTCGGCTTGCGCCACCGCGTTGGCAAGCACGAGCCAGCGCGGGCTCGGATAATAGCCGCCGCGTCCGCGCGGCTCGTAGAGATACCCCTTCGACGCCAGCGTCGCGACGATCTTGAACGTGCTCGACCGTGGCCATCCCAGATCCTCGGCCATTTCGGCGGCCGTTGCAGGAAGCAAGCGTTTCGCAAAATATTCGAGGATTTCTAGGACGTTCGCGGCTTGGCGCACGATCATGGTCTGTTCCGCCTATAATGGGTCGTGAAGTCCCATATGACCGAAGTGAAGCGATCCGAAAAGCCGTCCGCATTGCGCTCGCGCGGCCCATCGTCAGCGCGCCGTGAAGCCACCATCGACCGGCAAGGCAACGCCGGTCACGAAACTCGCCTCGTCGGACACCAGCCACAACGCTGCATCGGCCACCTCGTCCGCCCGGACGAGCCGCCCCATCGGAACGTTCGCCATCAGTTTCGCTTCGTTCGCCGCTGCCTCGGCGGGGTCGCCACTACGCCCGGTAAAGCCGATCTTCATGGGCGTATCGGCAAGACCTGGGCAGACTACATTGACGCGGATCCTGTCTGCGGCAAGCGCGAGTGCGAGGCTCTTGGCCAGCCCGACCACACCCCACTTTGCAGCAGAATATATAGGGCTCATCATCGATCCGACGAGACCCGAGACCGAAGCTGTAAACAGGATCGCGCCGCCGCCGCGCTGTCGCATGAAGGGCGCTGCTTTGCCTGCCCCGAGCGCTGCCGAGGTGACATTCAACGCAATCGCCTTGTCATAGGCTGCAAGGTCGAGATCCTCGACCGACGCTGGCCCTGGCATGCCCGCATGCGCCCAGAGAATGTCTAGCCCGCCAAGCGTCGCCGCAGCCTGGTCAATACTCGCTTTGGCGCCGTCCGGATCAACAAGATCGGCGACGATCGGGAACACCTTGTCGGCTCCAAAGTCGACAACCAAAGACTCGAGGGCGTCCGCGCTGATGTCGATCGCCGCAACGCGCGCGCCCTCACGCACGAAGCGTTCGACGCCCGCGCGGCCCATACCCGACGCCGCGGCGGTTACAGCGGCAAGCTTGCCTTCGAGGCGCATCTTACTCTCCTTCAGGATGCGAAGGGGTCGGGGAACCGCCCCGTCGTCGAAATGATTGTGGTCTTGGTTTCGAGGAAGGGATCAAGGCCCTCGATGCCATTCTCACGGCCCCAGCCGCTGGCCTTGACGCCTCCGTAAGGCGTGGACCACCGGATGTACCGGTAGGTATTGACCCAGACCATGCCTGATTCGATCCGCGCCGCGACGCGGTGCGCGCGACCCGTGTCGCCCGACCAGAGCCCTGCGGCCAGTCCGTAGGGCGTAGCGTTAGCGATCGCGATCGCCTCCTCTTCGTCCTCGAAGGGAATCAGCGCTGCGACGGGGCCAAAAATTTCCTCCTGCGCGATGCGCATATCGCCCGATACACCGGCGAAGACAGTCGGTTCGACAAAATAGCCACCGGCCATTCCGTCGCGCTCGATGCGGTGACCGCCGGTGACCAGTTCGGCTCCCTCGCCGCGCCCGATCGCGACATAGGACAATGTCTTCTCGAGTTGCTCGTGATGCGCCTGCGGCCCCATATGTGTCGCCGGGTCCAGTGGCATCCCGACGCGCACCCGCCGGGCGCGCTGACGGAACGCATCGACGACGCGATCATAGATCGAGCGTTCGACGAGTATGCGGCTGCCGAGAGCGCAGCTTTGTCCGCACAGCGCCCAAGCCGAACCGGTCGCGGCGTTGAGCGCATTATCGAGATCGGCGTCGGCGAAAATGATATGCGGCGCCTTGCCACCGAGCTCGAACGTACAGCGCGTCAGCGTCTCGGCGCCGGCCTTCAGGATCATCTTTGCGGTCGAACCCTCGCCGGTGAAGCTGATCTTCGCCACGTCGGGATGTTCGACCAACGCCGCGCCCGCAATCGGACCATCGCCAGGCACGACGTTGATTACGCCCGGCGGAAAGCCCGCTTCCTCAAAAAGTTGCGCGAGAGCCAGCGACGAGGCCGGCGTCTGCTCGGCGGGCTTCAGCACAACGGTGCAGCCCGCCGCGAGCGCCGGGCCGAGCTTCCAGGCCGCCGCCATCATCGGCACATTCCACGGGGTGATCGCACCGACGACGCCGACCGGGTGACGCGTGGTGAAAGCGTGGACGCTGTCGTCCATCGGAATCGTCCGCCCGCCGAGCTTGTCGGCAAGCGAGGCAAACCAGTGATAATATTGCCCGTGCAGGGCAATGTCGCCGCGCGACTCGCGCACTGCGCGACCATTGTCGCGGGTCTCAACTTCGGCCAGCGCGTCGACATAGGTCGCATAGAGGTCCGCAAATTTGCGCAGGAGCGCTGCGCGCTCCCATGGCGGCATCTTGCGCCACGGCCCTTCGAACGCCGCTTTCGCCGCCGTGACTGCCCGGTCGATATCGGCCCGACCGCCAAAAGCGATGTCGCCCCAAGGCTTACCGTTGGATGGATCAATACTTGGCCGGACGCCGCCATCGATCGGCGCGACCCATTCGCCACCAATATACAACCGGTCGAAACGGAAATTTCCTGCCACCCTCGCCTCACATTGTTTCTATCTCTAGACTCGATTGTCTCAATATAGAAATTATTGTCAAGACGGCAAACGGGTATCCAATTGCCAATCGGGGGCAGACAGACCCCACGCAACGCCATCACCGACTAGGAAAGCGTCGTCGGAATCAGGCCTTTTTCTGCTGAAATGCGCACCGCGTCGCGGCGCTTGCTTACACCGATTTTCCGGAAAACCGACTTCAGCCTATACTTCACCGTATCGGGGGACATGCCGATGAGGCGGGCAATTTCCTTGTTCGAATGGCCCTGACTCAGATGGAGCAGCACCTCGGCCTCAGCCTCACTGAACACCCCAAGAATGGTGACATTGTTGCGATATACCGCGAGCGAGCGCGCCAGCGATTTCATGAACTGAGCACGAAATCGGTCAACTTGGCTATCGACGTCGAGTGCTTCGTCGAGACACGGCTGAACGAATTGTCGCGCCTCAACAAAGGGGCGGACGATGTTCTGAAACATCGCGATCCCCACAGCCTCGTCAAAACAGGCGCGTGATTGTTCGATATTGCCGGCTTTGCGCAGCCCGGCTGCGGTGAGAATGTTTACATCAATCAGCAGGCGCCCCGCGCCACGTTGCTCCGCCCATTCGCGCAACGCCTTCAGCTCATCGAGCGCCTGATCAACCTCGCCGACCAAAAGGCGCAAACGCGTCCGGCATAAGCTCGCCGCAACGGCAACCGGGCGATAGGCGGGCGATTTCTCACGCATCATATCGGCCATTGAATCGAGACCGACAACGGCAGCGGCAGCAAGCACGGCATGAGTGGGCGCACCCTGCGAAATCTGCAGTTCGATATTGCAGATATCGGCGAGCATCTCGAGCTGGCGTAGCCGCCGCCGCGCCGCGACGCGACGCGCACGGGCGATGACCTCGCATGCTTCGTCGAACGCCCCCTCGCCTGCCAGCGCCCGCGCTTCGGTAAAGTAAGCGGCGGCATAGACGTCGACCCAGCCATCGGACTGCTCCATATGCGGAAGGGCCCAGGACAAAAGTTCGCGAGCCTCGGTAACCATGTCCTGCTCAAACAGCAGCTCAGCCTGGAACGCTGCGCAATTGGCCGCGAGATCGGACCGGTCGCCGTAAGTATCGGCGATGTTGGCGCGCGCCGCCTGCAGGATCGCCTCGGCGTCCTTCGATCGCCCCTGCGCGCGCTTGATGCGCGCTTCAAGGAAGCGGGTGAAGAGGTCGCTGTAGAGCGACCCGATCGCAAGATAATGATCGCGCGCGGCCAGTGTCGGCTGGAGCGCGCGCTCAAGCCAGCCACCTTCCAGATATTTGGCGCCCAGCGTCTCGCTGATATTGGCGAGCACCAGATGGTCATTCGCAGGTAACCTGCGCAGCAATGCTTCGCGGGCGAGAAGGTCGTCGAAAGAGACCGGCTGGTTTTCGTAATCGAACAATGTATCGCCGACCACGCGCACCTCGGTCTTCAAGTCGGCCGACAGATCGGAACCGTCAACTTGCGACAGGAACAGGTCATATTCGGCGCGCGCGGACCCAAGTTCACCAAGCTTGATCTGCAGATAAACCCGGGCGAGCGCCAACCGCGGTCGACCGCGGATCAACGCAACCGGCAGTTTCGCGAGCCCGCGCTCGACGACTCCCTGCAGCCCTTGAGGGATCAGGCGCCAGCCGCCTGCTTCTTCAAGGATCGAAGCGACAAGCATGTCGTCGCCCGCCAATATTGCATGATCAACCGCGTCGGCAGTCTGCCCGCGCTCGGCCAGCCAACTCGCAATGCGTCGCTGGAGCGCCGCAAACTGGACGCGATCCGAGCGCTCGAAGCGATCACGCAGATACTCAGCGAACAGTTGGTGATAGCGATATTCGCGACGATTCCAGCTAACAGGTGAAAGGAACACGCCTTGCTGCTCCAGCCGCTCGAGCACCATCCAGCCGTCTCGCCGATCGCAGAGCAAATCGACCATTTCGCCTGTCAGCCTGTCGACCAGCGCGGTGCGTGCCACGATGTCGCGCGTTTCTTGCGGCAGCGTCATCAACACCTGCTCGGACAGATAGCGCGCCAGGTCGCTGCTCGTGCCGCAATATTCGTCGATCACGCGCTCGGCCTCCATTCCGCGCTTTATCGACAGCGAGGCCAGTTGGACTGCAATGGGCCACCCCTCGGTACGGTCGAGCAATGTATCGATGTCGAGCGTTTCGAGCGGCCGATCAGTACGCGTCAGCAGACACTCGGTCTCCTGAGCAGAAAAGCGCAAGTCAGCGGGGCCGATCTCGAGCAGCTGCTCTTCGGCCGCGAGGATCGACTGACCTACCCAGGGATAGTCGCGCGAAGCGAAGAGGAAGTGGCAATTCGGCGGGGCCAAGCGGACCAGCGCTTCGAGAAACTGGCCGACCGCCTCGCTGAAGGCGTGATGAAGGTCGTCGAGGATCAGCACGACCGGCGCCCTTTGCTCCCCGATCTCGTTCACCATCGCCGAAAGCGCCGCGCGCGGCGGGAGGTCGCTTGACCTGACCTTGGCCTCCGTTCCCTGTTCGCGCCGCAACGCACAGAGCAAATAGTTTGCGAAGCGCTTGAGATCACGATCGTCGCGTTCAAGCGTAAGCCAGGCAACCCGCACCGAGTCCGAACTGATCGTATCGCGCCATTGCGAGAGGAGGCTTGTCTTGCCATAGCCCGCCGGCGCGTGGACGAGTGTCAGGCGGTGACTGAGCACACTCTGCAGCCGGTCGAGCAGCATTTCCCGGCGTATCTGGTCACCCATCCACATCGGTGGATCAAATTTGGCGGCTATTAGCTCCTGCATGGCATAACCTCATACGCGTGGCAGTCGGTTTCCGGATCATGAGCGTAGGGAAGGAGGGCGACGGTGACAACCGCTGGAGAAGCCTTACCCATCACGCCTCCCGCCATTACCCGTTCGGGGTCCTCGGCACCCGTTTTACGCGTTGCGCGCGTCCACCCCCGCCAGTGTAATCGGCCCGCAAAACGCTGCGGGAGAATGATGGGGTGCGCATTGGTGTCGATGTCGGGGGAACGAACACCGACGCAGTCCTGATCAATCAGGGCCGCGTTGTCGCGTCGACCAAGCAGCCGACCAGCGCGGATGTCAGCTCGGGCGTCGCTGCCGCGATCGGAGCGATCCTTTCCGAGGCTGATGTGCCGTCACACGCTATCGACACAGTGATGGTCGGGACCACCCATTTCACGAACGCCTTGGTGGAGCGCGATCGCCTCGACCGCGTAGGCATCGTCCGGCTTGCCAGCCCATCGGGCGAGGCGCTGCCACCGATGACCGGCTGGCCCACGGCGCTCGTCGAACGGATCGCCGGTGCAACCTATTTGTTGGCCGGCGGCTACGAGGTGGACGGACGCGAAATTTCACCGTTCGACGATGCGGCGATGCGCGCAGCTGCGCGCGAGTGCCTCGAGCAAGGCATCGCCAGCATTGCTATTAGCTGTGCATTTGCGCCGATCAATGCGGCAATGGAGGAAAGAGCGGCCGCCATCATCGCGGATGTCCATCCGAACGCACGGGTCAGCCTGTCGCACAGGGTCGGCAGGCTCGGACTGATCGAACGCGAGAATGGCACAATATTGAACGCCGCGCTCGCGACGCTGGCGCAGCATGTCATGGCTTCGCTGGAACGCGCGCTCGCCACACTGGGCGTCTCGGCGCCGCTCTATATTTCACAGAATGACGGAACCTTGATCTCGGCTGCGGAGGCCGCGCGTTACCCCGTGCTAACGATTGGTTCAGGGCCCACAAACAGCATGCGCGGCGCCGCGTTCCTGACCGGAGTCGAGAACGGCATCGTCATGGACGTCGGAGGCACGACCTGCGACATCGGCGTGCTCGCGGGCGGCTATCCGCGTGAATCGACGATCGCTGTCGACATAGGGGGCGTGCGAACCAATTTCCGGATGCCCGACATTCTGGCCATCGGCCTCGGCGGCGGCACGCGCATCCATCTGAACGAAAAGACGAACGAGGTGACGATCGGACCCGATTCCGTTGGTTTTCGCTTGACGCAGGATGCTTGGCTGTTCGGCGGATCGACGCTGACAACGAGCGACATCGCCGTCGCGTCAGGCAAGGCGAGCTTCGGCGATTCCGCGCTGCTGCCGACGCTTCCGCCCTCGCTGCCCGCCACGATCCTTGACCGCATTTCGGACATGATGGCTGACGGTATCGACCGAATGAAGACCCAGTCGGGCGATGTGACAATCATCGCGGTCGGCGGCGGTCATTTCCTGATCGACGATAAGGTGAAGGGCGCTGCAGAGGTCGTGCGGCCTGATCATGCTTCGGTCGCCAACGCCGTCGGCGCAGCCATCGCCCAGATCGGGGCACAGATCGAAAGAATCGTCGATTATGACACCGAACCGCGCGCCGCCGCGCTTGACGCGATGCGCGAAACGCTACTCGCGCGCGTCGTCGCGGCAGGGGGCACGCGCGCAACAGCAGAGATTGTCGATATGGACGAAGTGTTTCTTTCTTATCTTCCCGGCCGCTCGGCGCAGGTGCGCATGAAGGCAGTGGGCAGCTTGGCCGATGACGGGGGCCTTGTCACGGCAGCCCTGGCGGAGGCGCGTCATGGTCATTGACGATCCTGCCGTCCTCGCGGACCTCGCGCGCGGCGCCGCCTTTATGGGGTCGGGTGGCGGCGGCGATCCATATTACAGCCTGCTCCTTGCCGAAGCTGCGCTGGCACGTTGCGGACGATTCGAAGTCATATCGCTGGACGAACTCAAGGATGAAGCGCTACTCGCGCCATGCGGCTGGATCGGAGCGCCCACGGTATCGGTCGAAAAATTGCCCAACGGCGGTGAAGCCGTTTCAGGACTGCGTCGGCTCGAAGCGATCACGGGCAAAGCAATCGACGCGGTTCTGCCGATTGAAATCGGCGGCGGCAACGGCCTTGCCCCCTTCATCGCTGCGGCTGCGCTGGGGATTCCGGTGGTTGACTGCGACGGAATGGGCCGCGCCTTTCCCGAATCGCAGATGACAATCTTCAACATTCGCGGCCTGTCCGCCTGCCCTTCCGTGCTCACCGCCTCCGACGGATCGCTGAACGTGATCGAAACTGATGACAATCTGACGCACGAACGCATCGCGCGAGCTCTGGCGGTATCGCTTGGCGGCATCGCACATATGGTCGAATATCCGCTGAGCGGCGTTGAAGCGAAAGCGCATGCGATACCGGGCAGCGTCAGCACAGCGATCGCGGCGGGGCGCGCGATCCGCGAAGCACGCGCGAAGGGCACCGACGCGTTCCAGGCGCTGGGCGCTGCACTCAAAGCGACGCGGCTTTATCCGCATTGTATTTCCTTGTTCGACGGCAAAATCGTTGACTTGGAACGCGAGACGCGCGGTGGTTTTTCGGTAGGCAAGGTGACGATCGACGGCTTCGGCGACGGCGGGCGAATGGAAATCGAATTTCAGAACGAAAATCTTGTTGCGACGCGCGACGGACGGATCCTTGCCATGGTCCCCGACATCATCACCGTGATGGACCGCGACACCGCCGACACGATCACGACAGAGAAGCTGAAATATGGTCAGCGCGTCAAAGTGATCGCCGCTGCCGCGCCGGACATTTTGCGCGACGATCGTGCACTTTCCTTTGTCGGGCCGCGCTCCTTCGGTATGGGCTATGACTTCAAGCCGGTAGAAATGCTGAACGAGACGGAGAAGGCATGAGCGCTGAGGCGGACGGCAATTATGCAAGCGGGCGCCTCCCCGAGGAGCTGACCATCCCCGGATGGCGCGTCGCGCTGATCATCGCGAGCTTTACATTTTCCCTTCCCGGTTTTCTCAACAACGCACAGGCCGGCCTCGCGCTCGGACTGAATCAAGCCGTGCTGGCGGCGCTGGGCGCAGGGCTGATTCTCTGCGCGGGCGCCTGCCTGACCGCAGTGGTCAGCGTGCGCACCCGGCTGACCACCTATACGCTCGTCCAGCGATCATTCGGGCTATGGGGCGCCGCCCTGGTCAATATTGTGATCGCGATCGTCCATTTCTGCTGGTTCGGAGTGAACGTGTCCTTCTTTGGCGATGCGATGGTCGCCGCGGCAGAGGGCGGCTATGGCATTCCCGGCAGTTTCAACCTTTTTGTCATTATCGGCAGCGCCATCATCACTCTGTCGACGATTTGGGGGTTTCGTACGCTCGACCGGCTGGCGATGGTCGCGGTACCCTTTGTCGGCGTGATCCTGATCGCGGTATGCGTCGCGGCGCTTGGCGACAACCCCCTCCCCGATTTCGGGCCTGTCGCTGCTCCGCCAGTTTCGATGAGCTTTGGCATAGCGCTTTCATCGCTTGTCGGGGGCAATCTCCTGACTGTGGCAGCGATGCCCGATCTCTCGCGCTTCATACGGACCGAACGTGGAGCCATCTCGGCAATGCTGCTTTCCTTTCCCTTCTGCGCGCCGGCGATCATGCTTGTGTCAGCGTTGATTGCCCTGACGACCGGACAGACCGACATCATGAAACTGGTCGTAGCGCTGGGATTTGGCCTGCCCGCGCTCGCCATGCTCGTACTTTCGGTGTGGACGATCAACGCGCTCAACCTCTATTCGGCAGGCCTTTCGATGGCGGCGACCTTTCCGCGGCTCAGACAAGGCTGGATCATCGTCATCGGCGGAGCGGTCGGATGTCTGTTCGCCCTGCTCGGGATCATCAACAGCTTCATCCCCTTCCTGATCACACTGGGACTGATCATTCCGCCGATAGCGGCAATCTATGTGATCGACGGCTTCTTCACTTTCGGCAGTCGCGAGGACGTTGCGACGCCGCCCGTGCGCTGGGAAGCAATCAGCGTATGGATCGGCAGCGTGGCGGTCACTCTGCCCGCCACGCAGTTCGGCTGGACGCTTTCTACGGTCCCCGCGCTTGATGCCACGATCCTTGCGGCGGGAGCCTATTTCGCCGTCTTGCGGCTTCCCCGCAGGACCGCAGCAGCATGAAATCGTTCGCCCTCGCTGCAGCACTGATTCTCGCGAATCAGACAGCTGCTGCGGACGCCGCGCCGCCACTCGCCACGCCCTATCAGATGCCCGAGACAGATACGTTGGATATGGTCTCCGCGACGGGCAGGACCTATCGCATTTTCATATCGCGCCCTGAGGGAAAGTCTCCGGATGGCGGCTATCCGATACTCTTTGTTCTCGACGCCAACGCGATGTTTGCAGGGTTCGCAGAAGCGCGACGCATTCAGGGATTCGGCGGCCGCGACCTCGACAAGATGATTGTCGTCGGCATCGGTCACCCCGGTGATCAGGTCTATGACCCGCGCCGAATGGAGGATTTCACAGGGCCGCTTGTTTCGCCGGCGCTCAAGCAGCTTTATGCCAAATATTCCTCCGGTGGCCGCGACGCCTTTCGCGCCTTCCTGCTGGATGAACTCAAGCCCGCCATAGCGAAACGCTACCAGCTTCATCCGCAGCGACAGGCGCTCTACGGCCATTCGCTCGGCGGGCTGTTCGCGCTCCATCTCTTCTATTCCCATCCTGGCGCCTTCGACACGATCGTGGCTGCCAGCCCGTCGATCTGGTGGGACGATCAGGCGATCCTCGCCGAAGAGGAAAATTGGCGTTCCCGCGTCGAAAAGGACGACAAGCTCGCTCGCTGCACGCGCCTTCTGTTGATAGCCGGAGAGTATGAGAGCGAAGGCTCCATTGCACAGGATAGCAAGGCGCTCGCTGCACGCCTCGCCCCGCTCTCGTCTGCAGGCCAGCGCAGCGAGTTCCTGCTGCTCGACGGAGAAACGCACGTCACCGTTCCGCACCGTTCAATCACTGCAACGATGCGTGCGGCGATGCGTTGGCCGTGACTATTTCGCATCCACACTCCAGTCGCCGAACACCGGCTTGCCCTCGAACAGGGTAAGCAGCACCTTGGCCTTCGAAATCTCGTAGACCGGCAGTTTGAAAATATCCTTGTCCAGCACAACGAGATCAGCGCTCTTGCCTGCCCTGATCGACCCCGTCACATCGTCGAAGCCGTTGACATAAGCGACGTTGATCGTGTGGCTCGCGATCGCTTCGGTCAGGCTGACGCCTTCATCGGGCAACAAGGGCCTGGCGTTCGGCTCACCCGCGGTGCGCCGCGTCATCGCGACCTCTATGCCCTCCAACGGGTTCGCGCCACCCACGGGCCAATCGGCACCGTATGCGAGCTTTCCGCCCGTGCGAACGATGCTGCCGGCCGGGTAGATGTAGGTCGACCGCTTGGGGCCAATCGCGGCGACCGTCAGATCCATATAGTCGTACCACGAGGCCCAGCTCGGCTGAAACTGCGCAAAGGTCGTCAGCTGGCCGAAGCGAGGCTGGTCGCCGGGGTCGACGACATTCATGTGAGTGATCATGTGATGCGTCGGCTTGGTGCCGTTTGCCCTACGCGCCACCTCGATTGCATCGAGCGAGATGTGCACCCCGCCGTCGCCTATGGCATGAAGAAAGGCGTGCATGCCCCTGCTGTCGACCGCGGTCACCGCCTGCTTCAACACATCGGGTGCGATCTGCGGCGAACCGCGTTCGCTGCCACTGTTTTCATAGGGCGCGAGCATGAAAGCGGTCTTTTGAGGAATGACGCCGTCGACATAGAATTTCACCGTATTCGTCGAAATACCGAGGCGGTTTGCACGATCGGCCGCCTTCAGCAGTCCCGGTAATTGCTCCATTCCCTGCTCGTTTTTCCATTTCAGCGAAACAGCGACGTGACTCGTCAGCTTACCGGCATCGAGAACCGCCTTGTACGCATCGACCATCACGCTGCCGCCATCGGCGTCATATTCAACCCCGGCATCGTTCCAGCTGACAATGCCGAGGCTGTTGAAATGGTCGGCGACATACAGGATCGAATTCTGCACCTCGGTCGGCGAAGGCGGCGGGATCATATGCTTGACCAAATCCATTGCCGCTTCCTGAAGGCTGCCCACTGGTTCACCCGTCGCCGGGTCGCGGTCGATCGTGCCGTTTTCCGGATCCTGGGTATCGCGAGTGATCCGCGCGACTTCGAGTGCCTTCGAATTGACCCAATAGGTATGACCGCCAATCGATTCGAAGATCAGCGGCCGCGTCATCGACACCGCATCGAGCAATTCCTTGCGCGGAATGCCGCTCGGGGGAAACAGCGCGTCGCTCCAGCCGACGCCATAAAGGGCGCCCTCGCCTGGCGTCGCGGCAACACATTTGGCGATCAGCGCCTGATAGTCGGCAATGCTCTTGCCGTCGTGCAGCGGGCAGCGCGTGCGGCTGAGCGCACCGAATAGCGGATGGACATGTGCGTCGCCGAAGGCGGGCAACACCAGCTTGCCACCGACATCAACGGCCTGCGTCGCGGAGCCGCGCAACCTGTCGACACTGGCCGCGCTGCCAACCGCGACAATCTTGCCGTCCTTTATCGCAACCGCTTCGGCCCAGGGCTGCTCGTCCTCGACCGTATAGATGCGTGCATTGGTCAGGATCAGGTCGGCGACGCCCTTATCCTCCGCCTGCACAGCCGCCGAAAGACACAGCGTGACGACAAGGGTGGAACAGGCGATGACTTTCGACATGATAGCTCCCAACGGGCTGGCGCGAACCCTTGTTGCAGGTCCGACGCTGGAAGGAAATCCGGGTCGCCATTGAACAGAAAGCACTGCGACGATCGAAGCCATGCTGTGGGGTAAGCATTGCGCAAGACGGGTAAGGACTTACTCCGGCAGCCGAAGCTGCCCCATTATTCGGCCCGCTTACCCGTCGCGTCGCTTTCGCGGTTCCTTCGGTGGCGAAATAAACGGCCGGTCGACCAAAGCAAGCGAGGGGAGCAAATGCTGTACAACCGTCATGATTGTCTGCGCGATCGCATCGACCGCAGCTGCCGCGCTCCCCTCCATGTCCAGATCGCCCATGCGATCATCCTCGACATCGAGCATGGAAAGCTCGCGCCGGGCGCCTGGTTGCCGAGCAGTCGTTATCTGGCGGAAATCATCGGAACCAATCGCAAGGCGGTCGTATCCGCCTATACGCGTCTAATCGCGCAGGGCTGGCTCACCAGTCTCGGCACGCGCGGGACGGCGGTCGCAGCGCGCCCCGGAGCGCCGGCAATCAAACAGCCAGACGAATCCCGCCCCTGTGGGATCGGCTATCGTTATCGCAGACCCCGCCCAAGCCGGGAAAGCGCTCGCGCCGCATCTGCTGCGCGGGGTGCTTCACCGGCAATCCAGACGAAAGACCAGCAATGACCAATTCTTCGCCAACCGGCGGGACCGCACGCCGGACCTTTGTGAACCTGCACCGCTGGCTCGGACTCGCCGCCGCCGCCATCTGGCTGTTGCAGGCAATCACCGGCATTCTGCTGACCTTTCATTTCGAGGTTGAGGACGCGATGCTATCGGACCGGCATGTTCCGACCGACCTCGCAGCAATCGAGCAGCGGATCGATACGCTGAAAAATGCAGGTGGCGAGGCGCAGGTCGATTGGATCTGGACGACTGCCGGGCTGTCCGACCGTTATATCGTGCTGCACGACGACACCCACGGCGTCAGTCGCAAGGCCTATATCGACGGAGCGGGGGCTGTGCTGCGCAACGATGCCGCCGATGATTACAGCTTTCTTGGGCTCATGCGCGAGATCCATCTGACGCTCGTCGCAGGGACGGTGGGTCATTGGGTTCTCGCGGTTAGTGGATTGCTTCTCGTCACCAACTTAATCTTCGGTTTCGTCGTCGCCTGGCCGCGACGCGGCCAATGGCGTCAGGCGCTGCGGCCGCGCGGGGGGCGCGGGTCTACCGCCGGCTATTACAGCTGGCACAAAGCGCTTGGCTTATGGGTGGGAGTGCCCGCGCTGGTCATCGTCGCGACGGGCAGCCTCATTCTGTTCGAGCATGAGATACGCGATCTCGTCGGCGCCGAGGAGGTCAGCCTTCCGCCCAATCCCGCCACCGGCGAGCCGGTCGGCTTTGCGACAGCCGCACGCGCGGCCGTCGCCGCGATCCCGGGCAGCCGCTTTGTTGGTACGACCATGCCCTCGACCACTGATGCCAGCTATCATGCCTGGGTCCGCGCGCCCGGTGAACTATATCGCGGCGGTTATGGCGGCAGCCTCGTCATCGTCGACGCGAACAATGGCGTCGTACGAGGGGCATGGCCTGCGACCGAAGCCGATGCGGCCGAAGCTGTCGTCGCTTCTTTCTATCCGCTCCACACCGGAGAAAGCCTGGGGCTTCTTGGCCGCCTGCTGTCATTGGCGATCGGCGTCTGGTTGACCACAAGCATCACCCTCGGCCTACTGCTCTGGTGGCGAAAACGATCGCGCGCTGGGGCGAGCCGCTGAATTACCCTTCGCCATCGGCGCTTACCCAAAGGCCCTACTGATCATACTGCCCCATTTGTGCTGAGTTTGTGGCCGGGCGGGTTCGGTGCATCTGGTGCCGGCTGGGTCGTCAACAGGGAGGTACACGAGATGCAGACATTCACGATGAAACTATGGACAATGGCGGCGGGGGCCGCGGCCGCGACCACAATGGCGGCGCCAGCGGCGGCCGCGGATGCCAACGCGCCTCAGGCCCCGCACCCGAGCGAGCTCGTCTATCCCACTGGATTCGACAAGGCGCTGTCGCTGATGCTTGCCGGCGAAGGCGGGGAAAATGGCATCGGATCGCACCGCGTGTGGCCGACCCTGTCGTTTCCCGCGCTGACGACGGAACAGATCGGCAAGGCGCTGAGCGGCAACACGCTCGCCATTCCCTATCACTATGCACACCAATATAGCGCGGACGGCACGGTCGGCGGTTACAATATCCGCTACGACCCGACAGACATCCGGAAATGTCCCAAGAAGGAAATTCCCGGCGACGGCTTCCTGCTCTATGACGGCGTGTGCAGCGCTCAGGTCAACGAAGCCGTAACCGGCAACTGGAAGGCCGAGGACAACAAACTGTGCGTCGACATCGCCTGGGCGGGAAAGTCGCAGATCACGGGGTGCTATACAATGTTCTTCGTGATGGATAGCGTCGCGATGGTGAAGCCCGATGGGACCGTTTCGGGCAAGGCGCATGCCCTGAAGAAAGGTGCAGCGCCCGATATGTAGGGACTGGCATTTGCTGATTTGCATCCCCGATATTCTGAGTGGCGACCAGCTGAATAAGCTGGTCGCCATGATGGACAAGCAGCGTTTCATCGACGGGCGCGAGACCGCCGGTTGGGCGGCCGCGGGGGTGAAGCAAAACAAGCAGGTTGCCGGTGATTCCAGGGGCTATGCCGCCATGCAGGCGCTCGTTACCGAGGCACTGGCGGCCAATCGCTTTTTCACCATGGCTGCTATGCCCCGAATAATGCGGCCGATGCTGTTCAGCCGTTATACCAAGGGCATGGGGTACGGCCCGCATGTCGATAACGCTTTGATGGGAGACAACCCTCAAACGCGGATCGACCTTGCCTATACGCTATTTCTTTCCGACCCCGAGGCCTATGAGGGCGGCGAGCTCGAGATCGAGGAGCCCGCCGGCACCCGCTCGTTCAAATTGCCCGCCGGCGCTGCCGTCCTCTATCCCGCCAATTCGGTGCACCAGGTCGCAAAGCTGACCGCAGGTCAGCGCGACGTCGCGGTCGGCTGGATTCAGAGCCTCGTGCGCGAAGCCGACAAACGGCGCATATTGTTCGAACTCGAAAATCTCCGCGCGACGATGTTCGCAGAGAGCGGCAAGAGCGCAGCCTTCGACACGCTGACGCGCAACACCAGCGACCTGTGGCGGATGTGGGCCGAAACCTGATAGCTACAGCATGTCCATGACCTGACCGGCGGCGCGATAGGCCTCGTGCATCGCATGTGCCATCGCCATTTCGCCGAGCAGTTCAGAATGGGCAAAGACGATCCGCCCGTGCGGTTTGCGGATCACGTCCGACGGCGGCGGCGCCCCGTCGCGGCCGAAATAGAAGCCCGGTTGCGGCGCGACATAGGCATGGCCCCAGCGGTTGAGGATGACCCCCGCGATATCGCGCTTCGCATCGAAACCCGCGGCGGCAAAGCCGGCGGTCAGTTGCTCGCGCAGTTGCCGCTCGAAATCGGCATAGCTGGTCGCGAACAGCCTGGCGCGGCCCGCGGGCCCCTGCTGCGGCCCCGGCAGGTCCGGGTGCAAGAAGGGGATGTAGAAGGTCAGCACCGTCGGGCTGTCGGGGGTGAAGACCGGCGCCCCGCCCATATCGACGTTGCGCCGGATCGACGTCTGCCAGCCGAGCGCGTCGAACCAGCGCGTGTTGGTGAAGCCGAGCTTGTCGAAGGCACGCCAGTTACGGAGCGCGACATTGGCGATCATCACCGGGCCGTGGTGGAGTTCGCCATAGGCCTTGCGATGCCCCTCGGGCATGTCGGACACGATCCGCCGGTTCACCCAGCCGCCCGATGCCATCACCACCGCCCTGGCGCGCACGCGCCGCACCCTGCCGTCCCGGACATAGCTGACGACCGCATGCTCAGCCGACGCCGCGTCGCCGGGGTGGCGCACGTCAATTGCGGTCGAGCCCGCGCGGATGCGAATCTTGTTGCCCGCCTGGTCGAGCTTCGCGGGGTCGACCGTTCCGCGGACGGCCGCAAGGGGATCCTTTTCCTGCATGCGGATCGCGCGGGAGATCATCCGTTCGAGCATGATACGCATAAAGGCGGTGTTGCCGCCGGGGAATGACACGAGCCCAATGTCGGACGAGGAAATCACCTTGCCCTTGATCGTCGTGCCAGGGAGGCGCAGCCGGTGCGCCGCAAAGGCCGAAATGCCGCTGCCGGAGACCCCGTAATTACCGACCGCGATGCCGGGGTCGATGTAATTGCGAACTTCGGCGCCATAGCCCAGCTTGTCGAGCAGGTCGTAGTAAGTAAGCGTATCGAGCCATTTCTCGGGCTCCGCCACTCCGGCCAGCCCATCCCGCCGGTCAGCGACGAAATCGTCGAGGTCTTTCTTCGCCGCCGCCGACCACGGCGTCTTGGCGAAGCCGTCCTTGGTCGGGTTCGCGACCCAGCCGATGCCCGGGAAATGATAGCCGGTGGCATAGGCCTTTTCCCAAGCGGGCGCCATCGGGCCGAAATGATAGTCGGTCAGCTCATATTTCTCGGCCCCGCCGCCGAGCGGTTCGAGATCATATTCGGTCGGCAAGCCAAACTCTTGGTAGTAATCGGTGAAGATGTCGTAGGTGCCTTCGCCGAAGCTGCCGCGAATGTAACCGGGACGCGGCACGACCGCGCCGTTCGACCCCTGTGGCGCGATCAGGCGGCGGCCGTCGACCTCGAACTCATTCTGCTTCGCCTCGCCCCCGACGACGGGATGATTGTCGAGCAGCAGGCAGGTCTTGCCCGCGCCCGCGCGCTTCGAAAATTCATAGGCCGCGGTCATGCCCGAAAAGCCGCCGCCCACGATCACCAGATCATAATCCTCGTCGACCGGCTTCGCGGCGGGATCGGCGTAAAGGCCATCGCGGATACCGTGGGCGGCGTTGACGACGGCCTCCGTATTTCCGTTCGACCAGGCATAGTCGCCGACGCCACCATAGCCGGTCCATGGCGATCCCGACGGTGCCCACGGACCGTCGGCACCTTCACCTGCGCCGCCGCATCCAGACACGAGCGCCGCTCCGCTCGCCACCATCGCGCCGTTGAAGAAATCGCGCCGCGTGATGCTGCTGCCCATGCCGAGCAGTTCGTCGTCCTTGTGCTGGTCCAACGCGTCACTCCTTGCCTGATTCACCCGTACCCAGACGACAACGGCGGCCGGGAGGATCCGGCCGCCGCGCCGCGACGTTCCCTGAGATAGACCGGCTCAGAACCGATAGCTCAGCGTACCCTGCACCGTCCGCGGTTCGCCGTTTGCACATGATCCAAAGGCCGAACAGCTTGGAAAATATACATCATCGAACAGGTTGATCGCGTTAAACTGCAGCGTCCACGCCTTGTAATCGAACGCCACCAGCGCATCGACAAGCGTATAGCTCGGCGTCTCGACCACAAATGTCCCGCCAAAGGGATCGGACGACTGCTTGCCCTGATAGCGCACACCGCCGCCGAGACGCATATCGATATCGTTGGTCAACTGCACCGTCTTGGTGCCAAAGATACTGGCCAGATATTTCGGAGTGCCGTCCCGCTGACGCCCCTCGCCGGAGAGCCGGACCGTGCCGTAAGAGAAGGCCGCCGTCAGCGAAAAATCGTCAGCGACATTATGATTGGCCTGCAACTCGACGCCTTTCGCCCTGACCGAACCGGTCTGGATTGCGTTCAACGGATTGCCGGGGTCGGTCCGCAGAGCGTTGTCTTCCTTGAGGTCGTACAAGGAAAGGCGCAGCATCGTCCGGCGCAGCGGTTGCCACTTGACGCCGATTTCCTTCTGCTTGCCCGACAGCGGGCTATAGGTGCTGCCAAACTGGTTCAGGCCCGAGATCGGGAGGAAGGATTCGGAATAGCTGATGTAGGGGGCCAAGGTTGGCGTAACGTTGATCGTCAGGCCCGCGCGCTTCGTTGTCTTGTTGGTCTTTTCAAGCGGCGCGCCGACATCCTGCTTGGTATAGCGGTCGCGCCGGATGCCGAGAACCAGCGACGCCACTTCGCCGAAGTCGATCTGATCCTGCAGATAGAAGCCGGTCTGTTTCAGCTTCTGCGTATTGAAGAAGGTGAAAACCGGGCCGGGCGCGGTACCATAGACGGGGTTATAGACATCGATTGCCCCTGCGTCCTGGACAAAGGCCTGCCCGGACACCTGCTTGAAATAGGAATAATCAATGCCCGCGAGCAGTTGGTGGGAGGCCGGCCCAGTTTCGAATTTGAACGCCACGCCATTGTCGGTGTTGAATGTGCGATATTTGATGTTGATCGCGAACAGATTGCGAGGAACCATCGTCGTTCCGGGCAGGAACGGGTCTAGCGGGCCGCCGGGACTGAGGTAGGTCGCAAGATAATATTCCGCCTGCTTGGTATTGGCCCAAGTGTAGCGGGTCGAACTGCGGACGCTGAAGGCATCCGAAAATTCGTGGGTCGCAAGCAACGAAACCGCTGTATATTCCTTGTCACCCCGGTTGATCCCCGGCTCGCCGAAAAAGCTCGAGTTACGGATACGCTGCCCCGGGCGCGCGTAGATAGACCCGACGAGCGGCATGACGTTGTAGTTCGGCGGATTATGGTCTTCCTGATAAATGCCAATCGCGGTGATGTCGGTACGGTCGCCAGGCCGCCACGTTAGTGCGCCCTGCGCCACGATACGATCGTTGCGCGTCAAGTCCATGCGCGAATCCGAATCGCGCACCACGCCGACGAAGCGCGCAGCCAGCGTGTCGCTGAGCGGGCCGGTGACGTCGACGGTGGCCTCCTTGCGGTCGAACGTGCCATAGCTGACGCTGGCGCTGCCGCCGAAGTCGAACTGCGGGCGCTTGGTCTGCATGTTGGTCAGGCCGCCCGAACTGCCCGCGCCATATAGAACCGAGGCTGGACCGACGAGTACCTCGACCCGTTCGAGCGTCGCGATTTCTGGGCGCGGCATGTAGACGAAGCCGTAATTGCGCTTCAGCCCGTCGACATAAAGCACCGATTCAAAGCCGCGAATGATATTGAAGTCGCCGCGCGAGTCGTCCCCCCCATTGTAAACCCCGGCCGTGTACTTCAGTGCTTCGCGAATATTCTGCGCGCCACGGTCCCGCATCTCCTCGACTGATACCACTTCGATGGACTGCGGTATGCGCAAGAGGGGAGTGTCGGTCTTGGTCGCCGTTGTCGCTGTGATGCCGGTGACCACAATATCCGTTTTGTCCATGAGATCGGACTGGGCAAAGGCGGGCTGAGCGCAAGCCAGCGCCACCAGCGACACTCCAATCGTTCCACGCACTGCTGCCGTCGTATTCAGACAAACGCGCATCTTTCGCCCCCTATTGCTTCTATCGGTCTAAGCCAGAAATCCCCGGTCGTCGTCAAACTGTCATGCCAGTGTAGTCCGCCTGAAAATATGTGGAGGCGCGGATACGGGTAAAAGTGGGCTTTGATGGGTGACCCCTCTGGATCAAAGCGCTCTTACCCGCAGAAAACAGCCAATTTTGAGGATGGTAACATAGGGCAAGACCCACCATGGCGGACAACGCATGCCGCAAGGCGATTGAAATAATCTCTGTTTTGTCAATGATTTGTCTCTATATAGAAACGAAATCAACCGAGGGAGAGAGACATGTTGCCGTTGCTCAAAGGGGTTCGGATCATCGAGGTCGGGACGGTCGTCCTCGGCCCCTATGCGGGCCAAATTCTCGCCGACCTAGGGGCGGAGGTGGTCAAGGTCGAGGCGTTGCAAGGCGACATTGCGCGCAACGCCCACCCTGCCGGTCCGGGCGGCGGCGCGCTGTTCGTCAATAACAATCGAAACAAGCGAATGCTCGCGATCGACCTCAAGCAGCCTGCCGGGCAGGCTGCGCTGGCAAAGCTGATTGGCAGCGCCGACGTGTTGTTCCACAACATGCGCGTCGATGCCGCCGAGCGGTTGGGGCTGGGATTCGATGCAGTCGCGGCGATCAACCCCGGGATCATCCATTGCGCAGCGATCGGCTTCGGGCAGCGCGGCCCCTATCGCAACCGCCCGGCGTTCGACGACATCATTCAGGCGGCGAGCGGCCTTGCCGGAATCGAGGCAACCGCCGGGGTCGACCCGCGCTTCGTGCCGACGGTGCTTGCCGACAAAGTCGCAGCGCTGCACGCGGTCTACGCCATACTGGCGGCGCTCGTTGCGCGGGCCAATGGCCGCACCGATGCAATCAAGGTCGAAGTACCGATGTTCGAGGCCCTCGCCGCCTTTCTGCTCAACGAGCATCTAGCGGGCGCGACCTTTGCTGATGATGGCTCGCTGGGCTATCCGCGCATCCTGTCACCAAATCGCCGCCCCTTCCGCACAGCCGACGGCTGGATCGCTGTGCTGCCCTACACCGATCGGCAATGGCAATCCTTTCTCGCTGAGGTCGGCCGAAACGACATTTTAGAAATGAGCTGGTTCGCCGACCCGCGCCAGCGTCCCGCCCATATCGACAGACTCTATTCGATCGTCGCCGAATGCCTGCCAAAGCGCACGACAATTGCCTGGCTAGAGACGCTATCGGCGCGCGACATCCCCTGCTCACGCGTGGCCGGTCTTCGCGACCTCCTCGACGATCCGCACCTGACCGAGATCGGCTTTTTCGACGTTCCGGAGGGTTTTCCCGACGGGATCAAGCGTGCCTTGCCGCAGTCGGTGATCTTCGAAAACGTGGCGTCGCTTCCCGATGTCCCGGCTCGCGATCTCGGAGCCGACAGCCGGGCACTACTCGGCGAAGCCGGCCTCGATGAAGCCGAGATCGACATGCTCATCGATAGTGGCGTTGTCGGCGGCGCTTGATCAGCCGAGGTGGCGCTGCACGAAGTCGGCGCCATCGCGGATCGCGCTGCGCGCAACTTCGGCGATCGACATCGCCTCGAGAAAACTGTGCGTCGCGCCGGCATAGGTGCACGCCTCATTCTCGACACCTGCGGCTTCGAGTCGGGCCTCCATCGCGAGCGATTGCTCGGTCAGCAGATCGCACTCTGGTATCACCAACATCACCGGTGGGAGATCGATAAGGTCAGCGTGGATCGGACAAGCAAAGGGGTCGCGGATCCCAGCCTCCCAATCGTCGAGATAATTGACGTAATAGCTTTGCGCTTCAGCGCGGTCCATGATCGAGCCTGGCCCGCCAAACCGCTCTTCGGCGCGGTTGGAGATCTCCGGGGTGAAATAGCCATAGTTGGACAGAATCGCCCGGACGAGACCTCCATCCCCGCGCTCGCGGAGCCGTAGAGCAGTCGCCATGCAGAGATTGGCGCCCGCGGAGTCGCCACTCATCGCAAGCCGTGACGGATCGATACCAAGGGTTTTGCCGTGCTGCTTGAGCCACAGCATCAGCGCCTCCATGCGATCGAGCGCAACCGGATATTTGTGCTCCGGCGACAACGGATAATCGACGCCGATCACTGCAAACCGCCCCGCGGCGGCATATTCGCGCATCAACCGGTCATGCGTGTCGATCGAAAACAGCGTGAAACCGCCGCCATGAAGATAGACCAGCGCCGGGGCGGGGACCGCGACGCCCTCCGGCCGATAGACGCGAATACGCAGTTCCCCCGCGCCGGCATCGAAAACGCGTTCGAACATATCGGCCACCGCGGGGCCGCCTGTGGCCCAATGCGCCCGCACCGCCTCCGACACGGCGCGCTTCTCGGCAAAACCGAGCGTGTCGAAGGGAGGATGTTCGGCCCAACGCCGTTTCGTAATCTCGAGGAACTCGGCAATTTCAGGGTCGATTATCACGGCACCGGCGACCATTGTGTTTCCTTTTCGAGCTCGGAGTAGGGCGAGGTGCGCATCGGGCGTTGCAAGGGCCACAGTTCGTCAAGCGTGGCAGCGTCGAACAATTGCCCGCCGCGCATCACCAGGCTGATCGACATCGTATTGCGAATGTCGGTCTGCGGATCGCGGTCGAACACCAGCAGGTCGGCATATTTGCCGGCCTCGAGCGTTCCCATGTCAGCGAGACGTCCGATCGTCTCCGCCGCACCCGCGGTGGCCGCGTAAAGTATCTCCTGCGGCTTCATCCCGCCAAGTGCGTGCGCCTCCATCTCGTAATGAAAGCCAATCCCCGGTTCGTCTCCATGCGAGCCCATGCCGACGAGCGCACCGTTCCTGGCCAGCGTCGCCGCATCGGCGGCGAGCATCGGCATTCGCGAGGCTGCGAGCGATCCCCAGGGCCGGAACGCCAACTTCTGCGCAATTGCGGAAGGCGACCAGAACTGCCGCACCTTGGGGTCGGTCGCCGGGTCGTGCTTCGCCACATAATAATGGCGGCCCGAAGGACCGCTTGTGTTGACCAGCAGAGTCGAGACATAGCTGGTACGGGTCCGCAGATAGAGTCCAATCACATCCTCGGCGAAAGGTGTAATCGGCAGCGCATGTTCGTTGCCGGCATAGCCGTCGATGATCTGGGTCAAGATCAGCTTTGGATTGTGGCTGCCTTCGGTGGTCGGCATGATCTCCAATTCGCGCGCGGCCATGGCGATCCATTGCCGCACGGTGCGGCTTTCACCGCGATATTGCTTGATATTGCGCAGCCCCCAAGCGTCACGATAGCGGCGCAGGACATCGCGCACCTGACCGAGCGACGTGAAGCGCTCCTTCGAAAACAACGCCGGCCCGGTCGAACGCAAGCGCGGGCCGATGACAAAGCCGGCATCGATCAGGTCTTGATAGGCGATCTGGTCGATACCCAGCGTCGATGGGTCGAAAGAGGTGGTGACCCCGAAGGCCAGCCGCGCCGGCAGGTCCCATTCATCATAACCAATTACATTGCGGCGCACGCCGCCGATATGGTCGTGATCGTCTATGAAGCCGGGCGTGACGGTCTTTCCGCCGAGTTCGCGTTCGGGGGCTCCGGCGGGAACGACAAAACTACCCCTCGGACCTATCGCCTTGATGCGGTCACCGCTGATCAGAATGTCGGCATCGTCGATGATCCTGTTGCCATCCGCCATCGTCAGCGCGCGCGCGCCGCGCAGGAGCAGGTTACCCGCTGGACGCGCGCGCGGCACTTCGGCGATCAGTTCGACATGCATTGTCGGCGCAGCGGCTGTCGGGGAACGCAATATCTGCAGATAGTTTCCAACGGTCCAAGCAAGACTGCCGTCCGCGCGCCAGCCGAAAAAGTCGGCGCCCATGCGCGTGACCTTGCGGCCCGGGCTTTGGGCGGCGGTCAGGTCGGCTATAGCTTCGGGATCGGCGGGAACGGGGAGCACATAAAGCTGTTCGCTCGTCTGAGCGGCAATCCACTTGCCGTCGGGACTGATCCGAATGTCATCGGCGTCGGCGAGCCGGTCGGTGAAATAATAGCCCTGTGCCTTGACCGTCGCGACTTTACGCTGCGCTCCGCTGGCCAGGTCGACCGCGACGAGGCCCTGGCTGCCGAGCAGATAGGCTGTGCCGGGATCGCCGCGCACGAAATGGGGTCGTTGGCCCAGCGCGCCGCTGGTAATCACCCGCGCCGGCCCGCCGGCTGCGGGCAGAGCAACCAGATCGGCTGGGCGCACCGCGCCGAATTCGAAGCTCGACTGCTGGCGCGCCGCGGCGGGTGATCGCACCGCTAGGATCGATGTGCCATCCGGAGTATAGGCCGGGTGCGTATAGAAGGCCGCGACCTCGCTGACCTTTACCGGTGCTTCGGTTCCGTCTGCGGCGATGCTCCACACCGCGCCGCCCTCGCGCTCGCTCCAGGTGACATAGGCGATGCGCAATCCGTCGGGACTCCAGCTAGGCAGCGAGGCCGGCTTGCCCGAAATCGGCAGGCGTCGCACGGCACCGCCCTCAACCGACTGGAGATAGACGCTGCCAAGCGCGGCATAGGCAAGGCGCTCGCCGTCGGGTGAAAGCGCCGTGCCTTGCAGCAATTTTGCACGCACCGGCCCGGTGTCTTCGCGGATGCCAATCCGGGTGCTCGGCCCGACCGCGAGTTTCAGCTGTGCCGTAAACGGAACCGGCGTCGGCGCTGAGCCATCGAGGGGACGCCGTTCGATCTTGCCTCGCCAAGCGATCAATATCGCGCGCCCGTCCGGCGCGAAAGCATATCGCGGGATCAGGTCCAGCCACGCCGCTCCGTTTATCAGGTCGGCTGGCGCCGGCCCAAGATCGCGATCGGCGCCAGTCGTCAGGTCGCGGACCCGCAGCCGCGTTTCTGCCAGTCGCCGCGTCGCATAAGCGAGCGTGGTGCCGTCAGGCGAAATAACCGGGCGAAAGAAGGTCTCTCCACCCGCTTCGCGTCCTCCCGAACTGCCGATCACCGTCCGTTCGGAGCCTGTCGCAAGATCGCGTCGTACGACAGTCCACTGAACCGGTTCGGAAAATGAGAGGTCGCCAACCCGGCGCGCATAATAGAGATATTTGCCGTCGCGTGATGCCGAGGCACCCAACGTGCTCTGCCAGTCTTCGCGCGGCGCATCGTCGCTGGGCTTGGCGGGCGCAATCAATTCTGCAGGTCCGCCATCAACCGGATGCCGCCACAGCTCATACCGGTCGATGCGGATGCGATAGCGGCTGACATAGACCGACTTGCCGTCCGCGCTCCATTCCGGCGAAGTGCGCACTGCACCTTCATCCTCATCGCTGATGCGCTTTGCACCGCTACCGTCGGTGCGCGCTATCCAGACATTGTCTCCGCCCGACCGATCGCTGACATAGGCGATCCACTGGCCATCGGGCGAGAAGGTCGGCTGCACTTCGAACGCCATGCCCGTCGCGATCGGGACCGCCTTTCCGCCCTCGGCCGGCATCGCATAGATTTCGCCAAGCATGTCGAACAGGATCGTCTTGCCGTCGGGTGAAACCGCGAGCGACATGAAGGTGCCGCTCGACACCTCATAGTCGAGCGTACGTGCCGGCTTCATCGGCAAACCGCTTTGCGCCGCGGCGGGCGTCGCAATCAGTGCGAGGGCAGCGGAAGCCAGGAGGGTTGCGACCTTCATCGGCGAAGCTCCATTTCGTTCAGGTCAGATGACCATGCGCACGCGGTTCGCGCATCCGCAGGGCGACTATGAAGGCAACAGCGCAAATTGCCGATACATACCAGGCAAAGGCCTGTTCATGTCCCAACTGTTTCAACAGCAAGGCGGCGTATTCGGCCGTCCCGCCGAAGATCGCCGAGGCGATAGCGTGCCCTAGCCCCACTCCCAGCGCACGCACATGAGCCGGGAAGAGTTCGGCTTTGAACAGACCCGAAACCGAGGTGTAAAAACTCATGATTGCGAGCGCCGCAAAGACGAGCAGGCCCGCCCTCCACATGGTCTGCGCCTCGCCAATCGCGCCGAGCAAGGGCACGGCAAAGAGCGTCATCCCGCCGCTGAAGATCAGCAGGTTGGTGCGTCGCCCGATACGATCGGACAGCGTCCCGAGGATCGGCTGGAGCAACAGGAAAACAAAGGTCACAACGAGCATCGTCCGGCTTGCCGCGGTCACGTCCATGCCCGCGGTATTGACCAGATATTTCTGCATGTAAGTGGTGAAGGTATAAAGCGTCACCGCGCCTGCGGCGCTCAGCGCCATGACGGTCAGCATCGCCCTGGGGTGCTGGAGCAGCGTTTTCAGCGACCCTGCCTCTTCGCCCTTCATTGCAGGTTCGACAGTCTCATGCATCTGGTTGCGGAACAGCAGGAACAATCCTGCGAGCACCGCGCCGAGAACGAACGGCAAGCGCCAGGCCCAGTCGCGGATCGCAGCGTCGCTGAAACTTTCCTGAAGCAAGAAAACGACCAGCAGGGCGAAGAGCTGCCCACCGATCAGCGTCACGAACTGAAAGGACGCATAAAAACCTCGGCGGCCCGGCTCGGCGATCTCGCTTAAATAGGTCGCCGCCGCACCATATTGGCCGCCGGTAGAAAAACCCTGCAACAAGCGTGCGACGAGCAGCAGCGCGGGCGCCGCGGCGCCGATCGTCGCATAGGTCGGAAGAATGGCGACGAGTAGCGAGCCCGCGCCCATCAGCAGCACCGAAGCGATCATCGCCGCCCGCCGCCCGTTGCGGTCAGCATAGCGGCCGAAATACCAGCCGCCCAGCGGGCGGATCAGGAAGCCAGCGGCATAGATGGCCGCGACGTTGAGCAATTGCGCGGTACGATCACCGTCCGGAAAAAAGGCTGCAGCGAAGTAGAGCGCGGTATAGGCATAGGCATAGAAATCATACCATTCGATGAGATTGCCCGCCGAACCTGCGATCGCCGCGCGCGCGCGCCTTTTCTTGTCGAGCGTCACCGATGGCGCCGGACGCATGGCCGACGGTGCCTCGCCGTCGGCGAGCGCGCCGACCATTGCGGGTAAATCGGCCATCTTCGTCTCCATGTCGGCGTCAACGCCGATCGCTTCTGGTCAACTCGCCAGATCGCGCGAGCGAGCGGCGGCTGCATCGACAATCGCGACGGCGAGCCGGTCCAGCGCACCGTCGCGGTCCATTTCGCCAAGCCCTGCCGCGGTCGTGCCGCCGGGACTGGTCACCTGTTGCCTGAGCGAGGCGAGATCGGCGCTGTTCTCCTCGGCCAGCGCCGCTGCGCCTATGAAGGTCGTCCGGGCGAGCTGCATCGCAGTCGCTGGCGGCAAACCCGCCCTTTCGCCAGCACTAGCCAATGCCTCGGTAAAGCGGAAGAAATAGGCGGGGCCGCTGCCCGACACAGCGGTCACGGCGTCCATCTGCGCCTCATCGTCGAGCCAGAGCAGCGCGCCGGTCGATGCGAGCAATTGTTCGACGCGCATGCGGTCGGCGGCCGCGATGGCGGCGCCCGGCGCGGCCGCAGTGATACCCCGCCCGATCGCCGCGGGAGTATTGGGCATCGCGCGGACGATCCGCTGCGCGCCTCCCAGCGCCTCCTCCAGCGTGGCGAGCGTTACCCCCGCCATAATCGATACAAACAATGCCCCGCTGTCTGCCAGCGGGCGAAGCGACGGGCCGAGGCGGGCGAAGCTCTGAGGTTTGACCGCGAGCACCACTACCAGGTCGGGGCCCGTCAGCGCATCGAGTGTGTCGACGCGTTCGACGCCTTCGGGAAGCTGAACGACGAGCGGATCATGAGCGAATATCGCCTCGCGCCCTACCCAGCCGCGCGCCATTGCGCTCCCCATACGCCCGCATCCGACCAGCAGCACAGCCATCAGCGTATGTCCCGGTAGCGTTCGGCAAGCATGTCCTGGCGCGAACGGCTCGCCGTCTCACGACCCTCGACGATGACATGGGTCGCAATGCTTGACGGCTCGAGCGGGTCGCCGTCCCATATGACGAGATCGGCTTCGGCCCCTTCCGTCAGCTTGCCGCCGCCCCTGCCCCACATTTCCATCGGGTTGACCGTGACGGCGCGCAATGCCTCGGCATAAGGCAAGCCATTCGCCACGGCCAGTCCAGCGCTTTCGCGCAGACCCATACCGGCGTTATAGCTCGCATGTATCCCGCCTCCGGCCTGTCCGACCGCGACACGCACCCCCGCTTTCGCGAGGATCGCCGCATTGTCCTGCCGGACGCCGAGTTGGTCGAAGCTGCGAGGAATATTGGCCCCGGGGTCGAGCACGACGGAAATATCTGCGGCGGCGAGCATGTCGGCGACCCGCCAGGCTTCGGCGCCGCCGACGATGATGACCCTGATGCCATAATCCGCGGCAAGCAACGCCGCTTGGCGGATATCCGATTCCCGGTTGGTCTCGATCGCGAGCGGAGCTTCGCCCTGCACCACAGCGCGGAGCATTTTTTTCCCCTGCTCCGCCTTGGACGAAGTGGCTGAGCCCGCACGCTTTCCCCGATGCTTCGTGCCGTCATTGTGCGACGCCAGCCCGTTACGCGCTTCGTCGAGCGCATTGCGCAGCGCAGTCCACTGGGCACCACGCGATCCGAGCCGGTCCCATTCTCCGCCCCCGATGACGGCATATATGCCGACATTGGCGACGTCGAGAATGTCGGCGCCGCCGCGTAACCGCGCGAACGCGGGCTCGCCGCTGAACGGTGCATGACGCGAGGGCGACGGAAAAATCAGCGCCCGTGTGAGGCCATCAGCCCGCGCGAGGCTGACGAGAGTCGAATTGCCATTGAGCGCGCGGCTGACATCATGACCCGGACTGCGCTCATCCGCAGAACCCCTGTCACTTGTGTCGGGCGATCCGGAAATTTCGACGAGGCCAATTTGTGTCGCCGCATTGACGAGCCCCGGTGTTACCGGCTTACCCTGCGCGTCGATGATCCTTGCATCCGGCGGCGGAGTCCCACCGGCGGTAACCGACCGGATGCGACCATCTTCAATGATGATCGTCGCATCGCGAACCGGCGCGTCCCCTTCCATTGTCCACGCCTCGGCGTGCGTCACCGCAATCGTCTGGGCAGACAAGGGCATCGCGAGCGCGATGGCAAGGAGGCTGACGACTATCCTCATGGATTCACTCCCCCGCGCCCCAATTCAAAATCCGAGACCGGATATTCCGGGAGATTGGAGCGGTCCCACGCAATCGCCCCGTCGATGACCACGACGTCCGGCCGACTATAGATGCTGAAGGGGTCGCCCGACCACAGCACAACATCGGCTTGGAAACCCGGCGCGAGGGTCCCCACCTTGTCTCCCAGTCCCAGAAGGCGCGCGGGATTGCTCGTTGTCCATTTGATCATCGTCTCGACCGGCGTCTCTATACCGATGCGCCGCCCTGCGGCCGCCGCCTTTGCCGCCGCAATGTTCAGCCTTTGGCCGTCGGTCGCCGAATCCGAGTGCATCATCACGCACACGCCTGCGCGCTCGAGCAACGGCGCTTCGGCGCGGATCGCATCCTGAGCTTCGACCTTGAACCCCCACCAGTCAGCCCACACAGCCGCACAGGTGCCTGCCTCGCGCAGCAGGGAAGGGATCTTATAGGCCTCGGTGGCGTGATGGACCGCACCGATGGTGAAGCCGAATTCCTTCGCGACCGACAGCACTGCGGCGATGTCGCCGGCGCGATAGCAATGGAGATTCACGCGAATTTCGCCAGCGAGGATGCCGGCGATCGTTTCCAGCTTCAGGTCGCGGGGCGGCATCGAACCGCCCGCCTTGCGCGCCCGTTCGACCGCATGCTTGTAGCGCTGCGCGTCGAGAAACTGCTGCCGCATATAGCTGATCACGCCCTGCCGGCTCGTCGGGCCTTCATTGTTTTCGTCCGCGCCCCAGCTCTTCGGGTTTTCGCCGCAGGCCATTTTGAAACCCTGAACGCCGCCGACGACCTTCATGTCCCAAACGGTCGCACCGCGAACGGGCTTCACCACCACCGAACGGCCGGCAAATATCGGGGTCGACCCCGGCAAAATCTGCGTCGTCGTGACCCCGTTCGCGAGCGCACGGTCGAACGCCATATCCTGCGCATTGACGGCGGTCTCGATCCAGGTGTCGGCAGCATTGGGCGTCGCCACTTCGGATACGTCCGAAGCCTCGCGGTCGATGGCGGTCAGCGGCATCACCCAGGTCCCGCTATGCGTGTGCACATCGATGATGCCGGGCGTTATCCAGCGACCCTGCGCGTCGATTTCGCGCACGCCGGGATTCGCCAGCCCCTTACCGACGGCCACGATCTTTCCTCCACGCAAAAGAAGGTCGCCGCCATCAATCCGTCCTCCGATGCCATCGAGAATGGTTGCGCCGCGCAGCAGCATGCCCTCGGCCTCCGGGGCGCGATAGCCGCTTGGATACGGGTCCTCTTGCCAAGGCCAGCTTCCCGATTGCTCTGCAACAGCAGGCCCCGCCCCAAGTAGCAATGCGACAGCAATGGCCGTCCAGCCAGTCCATTTCATGCTCATGCACGCCCCCTGTTGAACAGCCGCATCCACGCGACCGTCGCCTCGTCGGGCAGCGTTCGCAAGATCGAGCCAAGGGTCCTTTGATCTTCATCCTGGCCCAGTTTGAATTTGCCAGTCACGCTCGTGACGGTCGCGCGAAATCCAATGATGCGGCCGAGCATGATGCGATAGCGTTCGCCCAGCTCCTCCTTCGACCAGGGCCGGGGACGGCCGGCCTCCATCGCATCGATCAGGAGATCGAGCGAGCGTTCGGTCAGATTGTCGTCAAACCAAATCTCGGCATGCAGCTTGATCTGTGCATAATTCCAGGTTGGCCCCCAATTTCGCATGCCAGCATGCTCGGGGCTGATGTAGCTGTCGGGCCCTTTGAACAGGATCGTCGCCCGCCGGTCGGACGACAAGGCCGTATAGAGCGGATTGCTCCGCATCAGGTGTCCGATCAATTCGACGAGCCTGCCTTGCTCGTCGAACCGTCCGACGAGCGGCAAAAGGCTCGCCTCCATATCCTCGGCGGAGCCGCCGCAGACCCATGCCAGCGGATAGGCTTCGATGAGCCTGCGCACGTCTGTCGCGTCAAATCGATCAAAAAGCGCCACGCCGCCCCCCGAGGAAAACCCCTTGCACCCGCCTTCGCGACTCGCTCGCGAACCGGATGCCGATAATCTAACCCGAGTGTTGTTGAGCAGCCTTGGCTCTCCTACAAGCACCAATATAAGAATAGCGGGGGGACCAATCAGCGCTTGCCGTACGGCTCGCCCCGCACTAGCCTTGGCTCCCAACACGAAGCGTTTCTTCGAAAAGGACAGGTCCAATGCTTCGACCATGGCAAGTAAATCTGAGCGAGCGTATCGACCCCTCGCGCGACACGCCGATCTATATGCAGATCATCCAGGCGCTGATCCGCGACATCGAACGCGGCATGCTGACGTCGGGTACTTACCTTCCCAGCAGCCGCGAGATGGCGAAGATTCTGGGGGTCAATCGCAAGACGGTTGTCTTCGCTTATGAAGACCTCATCGCCCAAGGCTGGCTCGATTCGGCTGGCACGCGCGGAACGATGGTCGCCGCCGCTCTGCCCGACCCCGTAAAACGACAAGCGAACGAGACCGAGACGACAATGAGCGGCGCCCAGGTCGATTATCGCTATGCCGAACCCCCGAAGCGGCCAATCGCCCTTCCATCCGGATCCGGCCTCAAAATCGATGAAGGCGCGCCGGACGGACGCCTGTTCCCGACCGAGCTTCTCGCCCGCGCATACCGCAGCGCGACGAACCGTGCCGCAGAAAAAAGCGGCTTCCAATATGGCGACCCGCGCGGGTGGCCCGCATTGCGCGAAGGCATCGCGGCCATGCTCCGCGGGCAGCGCGGCCTTTCGGTAACGGCGGAGAATATCTGCATTACCCGGGGCAGCCAGAACGGCATCTTTCTCGCCTCGCAAGTGCTGCTGAAGCCCGGCGATTCGGTTGTCGTCGAAGCCTTGACCTATGAACCTGCGGTCGCGGCCTTCCAGGCATTCGGGGCCAATATCATTCCGGTCGGACTCGACGAACATGGGATCGATATCGACGCGGTCGAGCACGCCTGTCGCCGCAATGCCGTTCGAGCGGTGTTCGTCACGCCGCATCACCAGTTTCCCACCACCGTCTCAATGCGCCCACAGCGGCGCCTGCGCCTCCTCGAACTGGCGCGACAGTTCGGCTTCGCAATCATCGAAGACGATTATGACCATGAATTTCACTTCCACTCGCAACCGTTACTCCCGCTTGCCAGCTATGGACCGGGGCAGGTCATCTATGTCGGGTCGATGTCCAAGCTCCTCCTGCCCGCCCTTCGTATCGGCTATGTAGCCGCACCGCCCGCCGTCGTGGACGCAATCGCCCACCGTGTCTCGCTGACCGACGGCATGGGCAATGCCCTTACCGAGGACGTTGCGGCAGAACTGATCGAGAATGGCGAACTGCGGCGACACGCGCGCAAGGTGTGGCAGGTCTATGCCGAGCGCCGCGAGGCTTTTGCGGCCGAACTCGATACGACGCTGGGCGACATCGTGCGTTACCGCAAACCCGACGGCGGACTTGCCTTCTGGCTTCAATTTCCGGGTATCGACCTCGACCAGATGGAAGCGCGGGCCTTGGAAATGGGGCTGCGTTTCGCCTCTTCCCGCTCGTTCATGACGCATCCAGACGCTCCGCGCGGACTGCGGATCGGATTCGCCAGTCTCAACAATTTTGAGGCGCGCACGGCGCTCCGCGCGCTACGCAAAGCTGCGGAAGGGTGATTCATTGGCCCCATCGAATGGCTGACTATTGGATGTTTTACGATCCACCGCGATAGTGAAATCTGCAGCCGTCGAGGAGGAAATTCATGAAACTGAAATTCGCGTCTTTGTTTGCAGCCATGCTTCTGCCAGTCACGCCGGCCGTCGCACAAGAAGCGCCCCCTTCCGCCAAGGCTGCAGAAGATGCGCCCTGGCCCGAGGCGTGGTTCGAAATTTTCAAGCTGGCACCCGGCAAGCAGGAACAGTTTATCCGCCGCCTGGCCCTGTCCGACGAAGTTGCCGCTGCCGGCGGCTTTCCTCCTACGCAGCTCTTCTTTCACCAGAACGGGGCCGATTTCGACGTCATACTGTTCAAGCCGGTGACAGACGTCGCCCCGACCCCCGAACAAGAGGCGGCGATGGCCCGGAAACGCAAGGAACTTGGCCTGCCGAGCGGTCCGGCCTATTTCGTCGATATCCGCGAAATGGTCGCTGAACATAGCGATTCCAAGACCTATGGGCCGCTGTCGGCCGCGGCCTGGCTCGCGCGCCTCGACCAATGGCGCGCCGAAAACCCCCCTCGCAAGTCGGCAATCGGCAAATGAAGTTGGACCGTCGCGCCCTGTTGGCCATAGCCGGGGGAACGGTCGCCGCGGGTGTCTCGCGCCCTGTTCTTGCAATGGGCGGCGACACCCTTGAGGCAGCATATATCAACGGTCGTGTCTGGACCGGCGCGGGTCCCGCGATTTTCAGCGACGCCATCGGCATCAAGGGCGATCGGATCGCGGCGATTGGCGCCGACGCCGTCCGCTCGCGCACCGGTCGATCGACACGGATCATTGATCTGCAAGGCGCATTTGTCACGCCCGGCTTCATCGATCCGCACGTTCATTTCGTTACCGCATCGACAATGCTGTCGCAGCCGTCGTTGCGCGACGCCGCCACTCCCAAGGAATTTATCGAGCGGATCGCTTCCGCCGCCAAGGCCTTGCCCGAGGGCCAGTGGCTCCAAGGCGGCAATTGGGATCAGGATCGTTGGGGCGGCGAGATGCCCCACAAGGATTGGATCGATCCGGCAACCCCGAATACGCCGGTCGCGGTCATCCGATACGACCTCCATATGCTGTTTCTCAACTCGCTCGCGCTCAAACTGGCGGGGATCGATCGCAACACGGCCGATGTGCCGGGCGGGGTCATCGAGCGCGATGCGAACGGAGAGCCGACGGGCATCATCAAGGATGCCGCGAAAGATCTGGTGCTGAGGGCCATCGGCACGCCAAGTCCGGACCAGATAGACGCCACGGTCGCCCGGGGCATCGAATTGGCGCTCAGCAAGGGCGTAACCCAGGTTCATCCGACCGAGCTCGATACGAACAGTTTCGATTCGACGCGCCGGTTGCGTATGAAAGGGGAAACGGGGCTTCGTTTCCGGCACTATTTGCCTCTGAAGAATTGGGAAGCCCAATCCGATCTTATCAAACGTGAAGGACAGGGCGACGATTGGGTCCAATGGGGCGCATGCAAGGTCGTATTCGACGGGTCGCTCGGTTCGCGGACCGCTCGGTTTTACGAGCCCTATGCCGACGATCCGGCAACTCGGGGGATCATCGTAACCGACCGTGGCGACCTGGCGGCGTGGATCACGGCCGCCGACAAGGCGGGGTTGCAGGTGACCACGCACGCAATCGGGGACGAAGCGAACGATATCGTTCTCGATACGCTGGCCGCGGTAGCCAAGGCCAATGGCCCACGCGACCGGCGCTTTCGCGTCGAACATGTCCAACATATGAAGCCGCACGCGATTCCGCGCTTCAAGGCGCAGAATGTGATTGCGTCGGTTCAACCCTATCATGCGATCGACGATGGTCGCTGGGCCGTGCGACGTATCGGCGAAGAGCGATTGAAGACCAGCTTCGCCTTCGGCTCGCTTGTCCGGACCGGGGCGCATGTTTGCATGGGGTCCGACTGGCCGGTCGCTCCGATCGACCCGCTCACTGGCCTTGAGGCTGCGGTCGCCCGCGAAACGCTCGACGGATTGAACCCCGACGGCTGGTTTCCCGAACAGCGAGTCACGCTGGCCCAGGCGATGCATTGTTACACCCGGGAAGGCGCCTATGCCGGCTTCAACGAGCAGAAGTTGGGCGCCATCCTTCCCGGACTCCTCGCCGACTTTGTGGTGTGGGACAGGGATTTTACAACCGACGATCTCGATAAACTGCTGGAAGCAAAGGTGCTTCGCACAATCGTCGGCGGCGTCCAGCGTTACGGGCGATAAGCGAACCGGCGTTGTAACATTAGTGCAAAATTGGTCCCCATCCGTCGCAACAAACTGGATGTTTAATGGCCCAACCGGCAATTTAATGTTGCATTACCGAAACAAGGCTTGGCCCTTCGGTCGGCCGCCTCGGGAGGGGTTTTAGACACCAGCAGGGGGAATGAGATCATGGTCGCCTATCGCAATATTGCTCGGGGATGCAGCCTAACAATTCTAGGTTTGGCCCTATATTCTGCGACACCGGCACTCGCTCAGGTTGCGTCCGAGAACGAAAGTATCGTCGTCACAGCGCAGCGCAGCAACGAAACGCAGGTTATTCGGCAGGGGTCGCTTGGTGCGCTGGGTGACAAGGACGCTATGGAAGTCCCCTTTGCGGTCAAGGCGTACAGCGAGACGCTGATCCTCAACCAGCAGCCATTGACGTTGGGGGCGGTGCTCGAAAATGACCCGTCGGTCCGCACGTCGCTCGGTTTCGGCAATGCGTCGGAACAATTTGTCATCCGCGGTTTCCCGCTGTTCGGCGAAGATATTGCGATCGACGGCCTTTATGGCGTCACGCCCCGTCAGCTCGTTTCACCCGAACTTTATGACCAGGTACAGGTACTCAATGGCGCGAGCGCCTTCCTGTTCGGCGCAGCGCCCGGTGGTACCGCGCTTGGCGGGACCGTAAACCTCGTCCCGAAGCGCGCGAAGGACAAGGATACCAATCGCGTTACGGCCAATTATCTGTCGGACGCCCACCTTGGCGGCGCTTTCGATTTCGGCCGCCGCATGGGCAGCGACGGCGCGGTCGGTATCCGCATCAACGGCGCGGGCCGCTGGGGCGATATCGCAATCGAAGACGAATATCGCAGCTCCGTCGTGGTCGGCACTGCGCTCGACTGGCGGAGCGAACGGGCGCGGCTGTCGCTCGACCTTGCCTATCAGCGTGCCAAGGTCCAGCACATGCGGCCGATGGTCCAATTGTCGGGCGTGACCGCTATCCCCGATGCGCCGAAGGCGGACATCAACTATGGCCAGGAATGGAATTTCACGACGCTCCGTGATTTCTTCGGCATCTTGAAATTCGAATATGATCTGAGCGACAACTTCATGTTCTATGCGTCGGGCGGCGCGCGCGACACTGCCGAGCGCGGCGTCTATCAGGGCTTTCGCGTAACCGATGCCGCGACCGGCGATGCGTTCGTGACCGGTTCGAACATTCCGCGCAATGACAATAATGAGGCCGCACAAGCCGGCTTCCGCGGCCAGTTTTCGACCGGGCCGATCTCGCACGAATTCAATATCGGTGCTTCGCACAGCCGCTACATTAACCGCAACGCCTTCGAGTTCGGGCCGTTTGTCGCGACGCCGACAAGTTTGAACAATCTTTATAACCCTGTGCAGGTGGCCAAGCCGACGTTCAACGCATTCGTGTCGGGGAACCTCGCGGACCCCAATCCGGCAAATCGCACGCGCCTCACCAGCTTCTTTGTTTCTGACACTCTGGGTGTCTTGGACGACATGGTGGAGCTTACGCTCGGCCTGCGCCGACAGCAAATCTATTTCCGCACCTACAACATCAACACCAATGCACAGACGAGTCGTTACAAGGAAAGCGCGACAACCCCTGTCATCGGGCTGGTCATTCGTCCGAGCGAGCGTTTTTCGATATACGCAAACAGGATCGAAGGTCTGGCACAAGGTCCGGTTGCGCCTGCCGCGACCGTCAATGCAGGCGAGGTTTTCCCGCCGTTCAAAACCAAGCAATATGAAATCGGCGCAAAAATGGCGCTCCGCAATTTCAACGCCTCGGTCGCACTGTTCCAAACCGACAAGCCGCAAGCGCTGACCATTATCAATGGCGCGGGTCAGAATGAGTTCACCGTCAACGGCGTTCAGCGCAACAAGGGGATCGAATTCAGCGTCGACGGCGAGCCTGTTGATGGTCTTCGCGTTATCGCAGGCCTGTCCCTGACCGAAGCGAAGCAACGTCGCACGCAAGGGGGTGCAACCGACGGGAATGATGCCATCGGCGTCCCTGACTATACAGCCAACGTCAATGTCGAATGGGACCTCGGCTTCCTGCCGGGCGTCACCCTGACCGGTCGTCTGATCCAGACCGGCAAGCAGCAGGTCAACCTTGCCAACACGCTCGCGATTCCGAGCTGGACCCGCTTCGACCTCGGCGCACGCTATGTCGTTGCAGCCGGCGACACGCCAATCACTTTCCGGTTGAACGTCGATAATGTTGCCAACAATGCCTATTGGTCCTCGTCGCTAGGCGGTTATCTCGTCCAGGGGCAGCCCCGGACCGTCAAGGCGTCGGCAACGGTCGAATTCTGATCACCGATTAATCGAGTTGCTCCCAAGGCCCGGCTGGCAACAGCCGGGCCTTTTTTCGCCGCGCCGCGGCGTCCCAGAAGAAACCCTTGGCCCCATTCAATATCGAAAAGTGGATGTTTATGGGACCCAATCATCGGCCCAAAAAAACTCGATGAGCGAGACAGTTCAACGCGGGCGCAAACCCGCTCGTCGGCCAATGCTGATCGTTCACCGATGGTTGAGCATCGGTGCAGCGACCTTTTGGCTGCTCCAGGCACTGTCGGGTATCGCGATCGTCTTCCACTGGGAGATCACCGACGCCAGTCTTTCTCGTGCCCACCCTCCCACCGACCTATCCGCAATCGAGCGCCGCATCGACGCATTGGAGGCCCAAAACGGCGGTTCGAAGGTCACGACATTATGGACGACCGGCAGCGGCATGGACCGATTCAAAATCCACCTCGAAGACGCAGGTGGCGAACGCCGGTCGGTCCGGGTGCTGGGCGATGGCACCGTCATCGATCTACAGCGCCCCGATGAAACGCGGCTGATGGACTTTCTCGTCGGCTTTCACCACGACCTGCTTGGCAGTTGGGGGAGCTGGATCGTTGCAATCAGCGGGCTGCTCCTTTGTTCCAACCTTGTCCTTGGCCTGATCGTTGCGTGGCCCAAGCGCGGAAGCTTGCGTCGTGCGCTTGTCCCCGTAAACGCCGGTCCGCCCGCTGCCCGGCTCTACAGTTGGCACCGCGCGATCGGACTATGGGCTGCAGTACCGGCGCTGGTGATTGCGGCGACCGGTACGCTGATGAAATTCGAGGATGGGGTCGGCAACTTGATTGGCGCAAAGAGCGTCGAGTTGCCCGCCCTTGCCGCCACGGGTCCCTCGATCGGCTTTGCCAAGGCCGCGCAGACGGCGCTGGATGCTGTTCCCGGCAGCAGCCTGACACAGGTCGCCTGGCCGAAGGACAGCGACGCGACCTATTATATCCGGGTGAACGCGCCGGGCGAGATCCGTCGAGCCTATGGCGCCACGCGGGTATTGGTCAGTGCAAACGACGGCGCGGTACGCGGCGTGTTTCCAATCGCCGACGCCGAACCCGCGCGCGCATTCATGAGCGCACTCTTCCCCATTCACACGGGCGAAGCGGGTGGCACCGTGGGACGGCTCTTGTCGATCGCTATCGGCTTGTGGCTGGTCACGATGATCGTCGCCGGGACGATCCTTTGGACAAAACGGCGCAGGCAACGCGCGAGGAGTTCGACATGAGGGCGAACACCATAGCCCGCCCGCAGTCGGCCGCTGTCCCGGCGCTGCGCATAGGTATCGTTCGAGGCGCCACGTCGCCACGCTTCCCGCCGCATGGGCATCGATCGTTACGCGTACATTCGGCTGTTCTGGCCGCCATCGCGATCGGGGCGGCCGCACCGGGACATGCACAGGAAGCGCGCCTCGATGCACTGGAGCAACGCATCGCCGATCAAGACAAACGCATTAGAGAGCTGGAAGCAATTGTCGCTCGGCAAGCTGAGCTGCTGGATCGCGCAAATCCACCTGCGCCGGTTCCCCCGATCGCGGTCGGCGCCAGCGGCTCTCCTTCCGGACAAGCGGCCAATGGGGCGTGGACAGGGACGAACGCTATTGCCCCGCCAGGCAGCTCCGTCGAAGTGTTCGGGCTCGACGTCGGTGGCGACGTGCGCGTGCGTCAGGAGTGGAATCACGCCGCCGGTCGCGATCGCGCGCGTTCCGCAGTACGTGCGCGCCTGCGCGCGACGTATAGCCTCAATGACCACCTTGCCATGGGAACTCAGGTCGTCACCGGCGATCCGGACGATCCCAACTCAACCGACGTCACGCTCGGTAACTTCGTCGACGATTTCCCACTCGCGCTCGACCAGGCCTGGATTCGCTATGAGCGGGGCGGCCTGACCGCCGTGGCCGGAAAATTTCCGCAGCCGCTCCAGCGCACCGACATGCTGTGGGACGGCGATGTGTCGCCACAGGGCGTTGCAGCAGCCTATGAAACGACCTTCGGAAAGGCCCGCATCGACGCGCGCGGCATATGGTTTATCATCGACGAGGCTGCAACGGCACGCGACAGCGACATGCTCGGCGGCCAGATCGCGCTGTCCGCTCCACTAACGAACGCGCTGAAGGCGGGTCTCGCCGGAAGCTATTATCATTATCGCCTCGGCTCGGTGAGCGGAGGCGATGCCGGCGACTTTCGCGGCAACCTGATCTCCGGTGGCCGCTACCTCTCCGACTTCCATCTCGTTGAGGCGATCGGCACGCTAGGTTGGACCGGTCCCTCGGCCCGCTGGCCGGTAAAATTCACGGCTGATTATGTTCACAACGCCGGCGCCGCCGTTGCGGGCGACACGGCCTTCAACCTTGAACTCGCCGCCGGACGAGCCGCCACGCGCGGCGATTGGCGGTTTTCCTACAATTATTCGGAAGTGGAGGTGGATGCGGTGCTTGCGGCGTTCAGCCATGACAATATCGACCTTCCGACCAATTATAAGCTGCACGGCGTCGGCATCGGCTATGTTCCGGCCGACCATCTGCAGCTCGACTTGCTCTGGTACCATTACCGTCCCCTCGACGCTGCCTATGCGGGGGCATTGTCCCCTGACCGGTGGCTCGACCGAATTCGGCTCGCCTTCATGGTGAGTTTCTGATGCTGGCGCCGGTCCTTGCCCTGGTCGCGTCTGCGGGCGCACCGATCGAAGCGGCGTCAGGCGCTGGCGTTCCAGTCGCAACCCATCATGGCCATTTGCAGCATGGCAATATCGAGACGACTGCGGACATCGACGAACGACAAAGCCCCATCCTGATGCAAGTTACCTACACGAGCGAGGTGATGGGCAATGCGGCGGGCGGTCTCGATCGTGGAACACGCTATCTCGACAATCTCGATATTGTGTTCGAGGCCGATATGGAAAAACTCATCGGCTGGACTGGCGCAAGATTGCAGGTCTACGGGCTCTACAACAATGGCAATTCGATCAGCGAACTGGTCGGAGATACGCAGGCGGTGAGCAATATCGAGGCCGGGACACAGGCGCTGCGGCTTTATGAAGCCTGGATAGATCAGAAAATCGGCGAGCGATTGTCCCTGAGAGCCGGTCTTTACGACCTCAATTCGGAATTCGATGCCCTCGATGCTTCCGACCTGTTCGTCAGCAGCCCGCACGGCATCGGCACGGATTTCGCTCAGAGTGGTGAAAACGGTCCTTCGATCTTCCCCTCGACGTCGCTTGCGGCACGTGTGGAGTGGCAGCCCGCGGAGGGATGGGCGATCCGCGCCGCGATACTCGACGGCGTGCCGGGTGACCCAAACCGCCCCCGCCGGACAAGTATCAAGCTGGGCAACGGCGACGGCGCGCTGCTCGTTGGCGAAGTCGAGGCGCCTCTCGGCGGCGGCAAGCTGTTGCTCGGCAGGTGGCAATATACCGCCCACTTCGATCTCAACGATGGGAGCGGAGCCGAAACCGGCAACGCCGGCACCTATGTTCGCGGCGAATTTCCTTTGAGCGGCGGTGCCGACCGCAAGGTCGACGCCTTCTTCCGCCTCGGTACGGCCTCGGGGCGCTTCAACATGTTCGATCGCTTCGCCAGCGGCGGCCTGAAATTCAGCAACTGGGTGCCGGGCCGCGAAGAAGAAGAGTTCGGTATCGCCATAGCGGCCGCCTTCACCTCCGACAGTTTTCGGGTAGCGACGGGTGCGGGATCGTCGGAGGTCGCGCTCGAAGCCACCTATCGTGCACCGATCAACAGCTGGCTCACACTGCAACCGAGCGTCCACTATATCCGCAACCCATCGGCCGACCCCGCCATCGCCGACGCTTTGGTCTTCGGCTTGCGGGCGGAAGCGGCATTATTGTTCGCAGACTAACGCAGCACTGATTACGGACCGATGCGGCTCGCTAGAACGGGCGCCAATCTCGTTTGAAGCCACGTCGTCAGCTGCGCATCACAGTTATTCGCTTTCGAGGCGACGGATCTCAAACAAGGGTCCATTCTGACCTTTCTCTTGGAACATCTCGTCTAGGTAGATGTGCTTCTTCTCCCGCCTTACATCGCGGCTGCAATACCCGTGAGGGCGAATAGCGTACCGCACAAAAACCCTCCAGTACCTGCCCATGTTACCCACCAGTCCTGTTCGGCGGTCGATCGACGCTGCTTGATCATACCCTCAACGCGGCCGAGCGATCGCGCTAGCGCCTCGCGGGCTTCGCCGATTGTTTTGCGATCTTCGGCACGGACCTCGACGGCGCGCTTTCCGAACTCGTCGGCCATCACCGCGGGAGTGAGCTGCAAGGCGGGCTTGTCTGCAATATGGGCGTGCCATTGGTCGATCCTGTCGAGCCGCGCCTGCATCGTTCGAAGCGTCTCGCTATAATCGGGGATCTTCTCACGCATGGCAGTAAGGCCAACGATGGCTGCGTGGATCATCGCATTGGATTGAAGAACCTCGTCTAGCAACTCGATAGCATCCCGGAGAGCAGCGGGCGGGGAATCTTGATCGTTCATGTCGCAGCGCTACATCGAAATCCCGATCCCACGCGAGCGGCCGAGCCATTGCTGGAGGTCGTGAGACAGCGATCCTGTCGCAGACGGTTTCAGGCCCAGCTCGACGCGCCGATTGTGGAGCAGCGACTCGAGCTGCGGGTCGCGGTGAAGGCTCTTCACCATGCTCGTGAGGTTGGCCCGCGCCTGGTCGCGCTCATAATGGGTCGGCGCATCCTGCGCGCGCATGCGCTCCTTCTTCCAGCCTGCGACGAAGCGTTCGGCGCGCCGTTCAGCCTCGGCCGCGGCATTTGCCCGTTCGCGCGCCGCTCGTTCGGCTACCACGCGCTCGGCAGCCCGCTCCGCGCGCTGCCGGTCCATCGCCGCGATCGCTCCCGCGGTCCGACCCTCCGCCGCCTCCTTCGTCAGATTATAGCTCTCGCCAAGGGCCGCCCGCAGATCACTTGCCCCGCCAGGGTGCAAAGCATCGAGTTCGCTGAACGCCTTGCGATAGGCGCCCAGCTCATGCGGCAGTTCCTTGCCGCCCGCGCGCCGGACATCGACGATCTCCTTCGTCACGCGCGCGAAGCGCTCGACCGCCTTGTCGAGGGGCGAGCGCGCCGCGGCCGGATCGAGACTGCGGGCACTGATCTTCACCTCGAAGAGGCGAGCATTGCGCCGCAGTTTGGGCGCAGGCTCATCGAGCGCCCTGCGCGGGACAGTAAGCTTAAGCCCGTCGAACATGGAGCGCCTGGGCTCGGCGGCCTTCGTCGCCTCCGCCACCTTGTAATCGCTCGCCATATCCTTCCCGCGCTCGCGGCTGAGTGTGCGGACGAGCTTCGACCGATCGGCGAAGTCGTCGCGTCCATAGTAGAGCTGTGCGGTCTCGCGATGCCTGGACAGCGCGACGTAAGTCGAGTGGCTGTCTACCCCCGGCGTCGCGAGCACATGGCTCCGATCGACGGTCATCCCCTGCGCCTTGTGGATGGTCGCCGCATAGCCATGGTCGACATGGGCATAATCCTTCAGGTCGAACGCGACCGTTCGCCCATCGTCGAGCATCACCGCCATGCGCAGCTGGTTCACGCTCCGGACGGTGCCGAGCGAGCCGTTCTTCACCCCCATGCCGCGCTCGTTCTTGAGGAACATGATGCGGTCGCCGGTCGCGAACAGGCGTTCGCCCCGTTCGACGCCAAGCGCAATGTCGCTCCCGAGGTCGCCGCTCGCGCGCATCCGCTCGCGTGCGGCCGCGTTGAGCGCCCGCACCTCGTCGTTGGTATGCGTCAGGATGATCCGGCTGGCATTCGGATGCGCCTGACGATCGCGATCCCACGCATCGACGAGTTCGGCGCGCGCGGCTTCGCGCGTTTCGGCTGCATGCACAGATCCAGCCTCGGCATAGCGCCCAATCGCCTCGCCCGTCCGCCCGGTCGCGAGCTCGCGCGTCGCCTCGCGCTGCCAGTCCTCCAGCTGGCGGCGGATGTCGATGATCTCGATCGCGCCGTGGCGCTCGGCGGCAGCCCGGAACGCGGCGCCCGCCTCGATCGCCTGAAGCTGCTGCGGATCACCGACCAACACGACCTTTGCGCCCTGCCGTTCGGCTTCGGACACCACGCGCTCGAGTTGGCGCGTGCCGACCATCCCCGCCTCATCGATGACAAGGATATGCTTGTCGGTCAGGCGCTCGCGGTCGTTGGCCCATTGATGTTCGAGGCTCGCGAGCGTGCGCGAGGCGATGCCCGAGCCATTCTCCAAGCCTTCGGCCGCGATGCCCGACAGCGCGGCGCCCTGCACCTGATAACCGGCGCGCTCCCATGCCTCGCGCGCGACACCGAGCATTGCACTCTTCCCGGTACCGGCATAGCCGATGACGTTGCCGATGCCGCGTGCGTTCGTCACATGCTCAAGCGCTCCGCGCTGTTCGTTCGACAGCTTCAGCCCCCGTGCTTCGGCACGCGCCAGTGCAAGCTCGCGATACCGGTCGCCGACGCCATGACGTCGCCGCGCATCGAGCGTCGCGGTCGCGCGTTCGAGCCGCTGCTCGGTCTCGATCATCGCGCGCGACGTGAACCGCTCTTCGCCGCGTCCGTCCTTGCCGAGCGCGACCAGATCGGGCGATGCCTTCACCGCTCCCATCACCGCATCGAACTGTTCCTTCCCGTCGCTGTTCCGGTGAACAAACATGGCAAGGTCGCGGTTGGTAAAGGTCGCCTGCCGGTGCGTGATCGCGTCGAGTGCGATCGACGGATCGGCGATGATCTTCGCACCGTTCGACCGCGCGATCTCGATGTGCCCGGTAAGCCGCTCGGCCTCGAGCCCCTGCCCCGCCATCCGCGACGCCGCGGGACCGATCTTGTGCTGCGGTTCGAGGTCGATGCCTTGCGCCTCCAACGTCCGATGATCGACGCGCGCGTCGATATCGAGCGATGCCAGGCGCTCGTTGACATGGGTGGCCCAGGCTTCGCGCCAATGGGAGAGCAACTCGGTGCGGTTCCAGTCGCGGACCTTGGCGCCGAACCCGGCCTCTCCATCCTCGCCGATCCGGATCTCGCGCATCGTCAGCATGACATGCGCGTGCGGCTTGGCGAGCCCGTCTGCGCCGATGTCCCAATGCACATTGAGATCGGCGATCATGCCGCGCGCGACGAACTCGCGCCCAACAAAGTCGCGGGCGAGCGCGATTCCCTGCGCCTCGGTCATCTCCCTGGGAATCGCGAACTCGATCTCGCGCGCGAGCTGCGCGTCCTTGCGCAGTTCGGCCGCCTCGACGTCATTCCAGAGCTGCTCGCGATTCTGCCACCGCTCGTCCGCCCCTTCGGGCAACAACACTTCGCTATGGACGACCCCCGCCTTGTTCGAGAAATCATGGCTGCGACCAAGCCGCTCGTCGTGCAACCGATCGGCCGAACGATAGGCAGCCGCGGCAACCGCGCTGCTGCCGACAGCGCGGGAAATGACCTTCGCCGAGAAATGATACAGCGCCATAGCGGCGTACCATTTACAGCAAAACGAGCACGTCGGCACGACGTATAAGCGCGCCCTCACACGATTTCATCGCGCTCGGGATCACAAAGTCTCGGGAGATTTCAGCTGCTTGTGCGCAGCTGAGACTCGGCATAGCTGGATCGTCCGACCCTCACAAACGGAAGGACACAACGATGCGCAAACCGAGAGATTTCGATGCCGAGCTCCAGGCGCTCACCGACAAGGCCAAGGCGCTCAAGACGAGGAAGCAAGGTCAGCTTGGCGAGCTTGTGATTGCGACCGGCGCCGACGGCCTGTCGATCGAACAGCTTGCGGGCGCACTGCTCGATGTTGTCGGGGCAGACGCGGCGCGAAAGGAGGCGTGGCGCAAGCGCGGTGCGGCCTTCTTTCGCGGGGATGGCGCCCGCGCTCGCAAGGGCGCTGGCCGCGACGCGGGCCGCGCATCGCCGGGCGGTACAGGCGCGCAATCGCCTTCAGGCGAAGCGGGCGCGGCATGATACGCGGGAGTGGCAGGTGAAACGCCGCGAGCGCACGCGCCAGCTGATCGAGCTCGGCGGCCTCGTTGCAAAGGCTGATCTGGTCGAGCTCACCGGCGACGATCGCGCGGTCATTCTCGGCCTGCTCGTCGAGGCGGCCGCAGTTCTGCGCGGAGAGCGACGCGAGGAGCAATTGTTGCTCTGGCAGCGGCGCGGGAAGCGCGCCTTCAATGTTGCCGATTCCGCCTAGCGTTCGCACCGGATATTTACCTCGCCTCGCTAAAGGGATTCGATGGCGAGGCGCTGGAACAATCGCGGACGAAAGCACCGCCGCGTATCGGGTGCGCATATCCTGCTCGGCGCCGGTTTGGCGGGCGCGCTTGTCGGCATGGGCTCGATCGGAACGACTTCCGAGGGGCGCGATCAACTTCTAGCGGTGACACGGGATGTCGGCGTGGCCGCGGGTCTTGCGCGCGAGCGCACCCCGCAGTCAGGCGACCATTGGCGCCGATGCGATGATGCCCGCGCTGCGGGAACCGCGCCGATCTACCGCGGCGAACCCGGCTATCGCGAAGGCCTCGATGCCGACAATGACGGCATCGCCTGCGAACCTTATCGCGGGCATTAGCTGACAGGCTATTTGGCCTTCGCTTTCGCACGCGTCGCAGGCATTCGGCCGCCACCGCGGCCCTTGGTTCCAAGCCCGATCTGCTTGGCAAGTTCGCGGCGCTTCTCGGTATAGTTGGGCGCGGTCATCGGATAATCCTTCGGCAGGTTCCACTTCGCGCGATACTCGTCGGGCGTCATGCCGAAGTTGGTCATCAGATAACGGCGGAGCATTGTGAGCCTCTTGCCGTCTTCGAGGCACACGATGTAGTCGGGCTTCACCGACAAACGGATCGACACCGCAGGCACTTGCGGTTCGGGTTCGGGCTCGGCCTGCGAAGCAAGTCCCGCGAGCGCCTCGTGCACCGAGCGGATGACAAGCGGGATATCCGATATGGCGACGCTGTTGTTGCTGACGTGCGCCGCGACGATATCGGCGGTCAGCGTGACCAGCATTTCACTATCTTCCATATATCCCTCTTTCCTATCCCGCGTTGCGGGCGGTGCTTTCCAATTCGGCGATGCGTTCGTTGCAGATGGTTTCGACGATTGCGGCAAGCTGCGCGACGCGTTCGCCGAGCCACGCGAGCTCCTCCTCGGTGATCCGGTAATGCTTGCTGTAGCGTGCCTTCACATAGGCGTCCTTGAGCTTCTCGAAGCGGGCGCGGTCAGTGCGATCTTCGCGCGGCCATGCGTCGATCAAACGCGCGTCGATCCGCTCAGCCTGTGTTCGAAGGAAGCCGAGATTGTGGCTGTGGGGGCTGTAGAATGTGCAAACCAGCAATACGCAATGGTAGTAGCGTTCGGCTGCTTGATGGAGTTGGAACGCAGCATTGTTGAAGCGGCTCTGTTGGAAATTGAAGCCGAAGTTATCGAAGAACTCTCTGCCGCTAGGCAGCCACTCCTCAAAATATTCGCGCGCCATATCGAGCGCGGCGTGCGGCGTCATCGGCTTGGGTTCGGCAAGCTCGCTGTCATGGTCCTGATAAATCGCAATGCCGTCGCGTGCGACATCGATGAAGAAATAGCGCCCGTGGCTGAGCCCCGCGTTCACCTCGTCGAGGCTGTGGACGATGAAATTGACCGGCGTGCGCAGCGTCTTCGTCACGCCGAACTCGCGGATCAGCCGGTCGTCGAGCTTCGCCCAATATTCGATGCGGTCGGTGAGGCGCTTGTCGCTGACGATGATGAGCAGGTCATAGTCGGACTGATAGCCCTTCGCGGTGTGCGGCTCGTCGACCCAGCCGCCACGCGCATAGCTCCCATAGAGGATGACCTTCGCGATGCGCCCCTTCTTCTTCCAGCCCTGCGTCGCGAGCGCCAGCGCATCCTCGAACTCCTCGAAGATGATCTGCACGACGCGCTCGAGCTCGCGCTGCTTGTGCGGGGGAAGATGATCAATGTCGCTGCGCATGTCGGACCCGACCTTAGAAAGCCGTTCGACCCGATGGCAAGCGCCATCGGATCGAAGGTGGATTAAAGCCATGGCCAGACGAGCGACGGGAAGCGCGCGTGAAGGCAGCGCGACCAGATGCGAAGCGCGCGGGCAAAGTCGGCGGTGACCTGATCGACCGTGATGCCGTGCCGCGCGGCCAGGTCGCCATAGGGCGTCCGGTCGCGGATCGACAGGAAGATGTCGGCCTGCCGCGCGGTCATCTTGCCGAGCGCAATGACCAACCAGCGCTCTATCTCCGCAGTATCGAGAGTCGAAACGTCGCTGCGCCGCTTGAACCGCATCGCTGCACCGATCCTGTTCCACATATCCTGTCTCCTTCAAACCACCGCAACCCGGCCCGGAAGGGGGCGGAGGGGGGCGGCAGAAGGAGCCGGCAGCCCCGCCCGATCGGGCGGGCTGCATCCGAAGGACCGCAATGCAATGGAGGACCCGCGGAACGCGGGTTGCGGCCCGGCCAGGCGAGGCTAAGGCGAGTGGCGCCCGCCTCCGCCCCCGCCCTGCCGGCGACAACAGGCGCCGCCGCGAAGCGGCGACCATCTGCGCGCCAACGGCGGGAAGATGACTCGCGGCGCGAGCGGCGCGGCAATCGCAAATTGCACCGCCCCGCGATTTGATCCGGCGATGTTTATGAAGCGCCACGCAGCGCCTTGCAGCGCCACGGGGAATCCCGGCGTCTCACCCGATTGACCCGGAAGCGCGACATGCGAGCCTTCGCGCGAGCGCAGACATCGCTGCTCGCGATCAACAAGGACTTCACCATGACGACCCATGCTCCCGTCCGCTATCTCCGCCTTCCCGCGGTGCTCGAGCGAACCGCACTCAGCCGCGCGACGCTCTACCGCAAGATCGCGGCGGGCACCTTCCCGCCGCAGGTCAAGCTCGGCGAGCGCTGCTGCGGCTGGCGCGAGTCCGAGATCGATCTCTGGCTTCGCAACCCGATGACCTTCACCGTCGCCGACCTCGAGCGCGACCAGGACCGCGACGCCGCCTGATTGCCAGGCACGGCAATAGCCCCGCGCCGCCGGAGCGGCGCGAGGCCTGGATGCCCGCCTTAGTCGGCGGGGTTCCAGATGAGCGCATAGCCGTCTTCGCTGTCCTGCCCGGCAGCACGGCCGAGGTTGGCATAAAGGCGGCGCGGCCCGAACTCGGGGGCGGCGAGGCTCAGCGACACATAGGGTTCGCCCGATGCTTGGCCGACGCGGACCCAGCCGGCCCCGATCTCGACGTCTTCGGAATAAACCCGGTAGTCGGGCTGGACGTCGCCGTTCTTCGAGCGGTTGGTCCGGATCTCGATGCTCGCGCGGATCGAGAGGGTCTTGAGCTGGCCCACGAAGCCTTTGTCGATGGTGCCGCTCACAAAGCCGATAGCTGCCATTGGTCGTCTCCTTCACTGTGCCGCGGGACCATCCCTGCGGCATGGGCGGACCAGCGACCGGCGCATGAGGCGCCCCCGCGAACCCGAAGGGCCGCAGCGAAGCGGAGGAGTGCGGCGGCGCGATTATTTGAGAGCGCAGCGGCCGCGAGGAGCCGGTACAGCCGGCGGGGAAATAATCGCGCCGTCCGCACTTTCGCGGGGGGCCGCGCCGGGACAGGTCATCTCGCCCGTCGCCGGGGATGGTTCTGCGGCGCAGCGGAGAGAACGGCGGCTCGGTGGGGGATCGCTGACCCAATCGAACTGACTGGTCTGCTCTGCGCCCGCATTTGGTCGTTGCCCCCGATGCATCAGTTGGCTGATAGCCGCCGTTCGCTAATTTCCGGATACGCGGTCCGCCAATTTGCAAGTCGTTCAACGATAATATGCAATGTTATGTTGGATGAAAGGCAACAGGTACCCGCAGGCCGCTTTCGGCCCAGTCAAACGGCTGATTCATCGCCGTAATGTAATTGAAATGTGAACATTTGTGATGTTACGGTGCTGCGGAGGAGATTGGAATTGAAATGTCCCAATCGTAGCGCCGACGAGGTCGGACGCCTTGCTGCTCTCGCCGCATATTCCATCGACCAAAGCGATGGATTGCCTAGCCTCGGGCCGCTTGTCGAAATGGCAGTGCGGCTTTTCGATTGTCCGGCAGCGGCGGTCAATATGATCGGCGATGATCATGTCTTTTTCGCTGCGAGCGAAGGCATCGGCGAATGCGACATGTCGCGTGACGTCATCTTTTGTGCCCATGCAATCAATGAAGACGGTGTCATGGTCGTTCAGGACGCTATGATCGATCCACGCTTCCACGATAACCCCCTCGTTAGGGATGGGCTTATCCGTTTTTATGCTGGAGTTCCCCTCAAGGCGCCTTCCGGGCATGCAGTTGGCGCGCTCTGCATTGTCGATTCCAACCCGCGTCCACCCTTTGGACCCGCTGATCGCATAAGGCTGCGCGAACTCGCCGGAATAGTAACCGACAAGCTCGAGCTTCGCCGGCTGGAGGTACAGGCGATGGCGCAACCAAGTCATTTTGACGCGACCGCAGCGAAGTCGCCCAACGCTGTCATCTGTTTCGACGAATCGATGCGGATTACTGCGTGGAACGAAGCGGCGATCACGATGTTCGGTTATGATGAGGAGCATATGCTCGGACAGACCGTAGATCGCATCATAGCATCTGACGACCAAGATCTCGTACGCGCTGCGATCGCGAGGGTTCGTATCGGAGGGGCGCCGATTACCGACGCCACGCCATTGACCGGTGAGCGTGCGACCGGCGAGCGTTTCGCCGCCGAAATTCACTGGTCGCATTGGACCGACAAGGGCGCCACGAATTTCGGAGCCATTGTCCGCGATGTGACCAACCGCCGCGGCGAACGGGATCTGCTCTTCCGACTGGCGAATTATGATGTCCTGACGGGACTTGCCAACCGCAACATGTTGCGCACGCATATCACGGCCACGCTTGACGCGGACAGTCAAGCCACGCTGCTTGTCGTCGATCTTGGCGGATTCGGCGATATCAATAATACGCTCGGGCACGCTGCAGGTGACACGGTCTTGCGCGCATTGTCCGAACGGCTGAGCAATGTGGTGCGCGAAGGCGAAATGCTCGCGCGTATCGGCGGCGCCATCTTTGCCGTGCTCGCGCTCGATAGCCAAAGCCAGACGATTGACGCCCTGTCCTGGGCCATTCTTGCCGCAATCGCCGAGCCGATGATCGTCGATGGGCACGAGGTGAGATTGACCGGCTATATCGGAATAGCGGCCGCGCCGCGCGATGGAACAAATAGCGCCGAACTCATTGGTAGTGCAGAACTCGCCTTGTTTCAGGCACGAATGCGTGGACCGGGCAGCCATTTCCATTTCATTCCCTCGCTCCGCGCCGAAGCGGTGGCACGGCGTATGTACGATGCCGAACTCCATCGCGCGTTCGAACGTCACGAATTCTGCCTGTTCTACCAGCCGCAGGTCCGCCTCGTTGACGGCGCTCTCACGGGTGCAGAGGCGCTTATCCGTTGGCAGCATCCTTTGCGGGGACTTTTGCAGCCAGCGGCCTTCCTGACCGCGCTTGAAGCAGGCGTACTTGCCGTTCCGGTCGGGCTGTGGGTGCTGAACGAAGCCTGCGCACAGGCCGCCATATGGCGAAGGCACAAACCCTGGTTTCGGATCGGCGTTAATTTATCAACGTCGCAGTTTCGTTCGGGCGATCTGGTGAGCGAGACGGCTCAGGCACTCGCACGGCATCAGCTTCCGGCATCGGCGCTGGAATTGGAGATTACGGAGAATATCCTGCTCGATGGTGACGAAAATATCATCGCGCAGCTCGAGGCGCTGCGCGCGCTCGGTGTTTCCTTGTCGTTCGATGACTTCGGGACGGGTTTTGCTTCGCTGAACCTGCTGCGAACGGTGCCCGTCGACCATATCAAGATCGACAAGAGCTTCACCCAATTGGTCAGCAGCGCCCATCAGGATCAGGTCATTGTGTCCGGCCTCGTCGATATGGCGCGTCGCCTTGACATCAATGTTATTGCGGAAGGGGTCGAGACCGAAGCCGATGCGGCGTTCCTTCGCGCCCAAGGATGCGAAGAAGCGCAGGGATATCTATTCGGTCGGCCCGTCCCTTCTGCGATATTCACCGAAATCCATTTTGGTGAATGTGCCGCTGCGACAGGCTAATCCCTTCAAGGGTGAGACGCTCATCGGCAAAAACCGCCGCTGCGTCCTCGGTGGACAGATTGCCGGGTTTGATAATTCGTCATTGAAGAACTCGCGATTTTCGAGAGATCCTTTGCAACGGTGAAGTCGCGCAGATTGGTGAATGTTCGAACTAGTGGCTCCTTTGCGCCTCATCTTCGCCATTCGGTGACGGCACCGCCACTCCCGAAAGCTGCCGAAGCCTAGGCGCCCGACACGTGAGGTCGCGCAGAAACGTCACTAACCGTACCATCAACCCAGTGGACGGCGGAAAAGTCTTCCGGGGCGACATCAGTTGATGGGTCTCGGTTCCCAAAAGTTTTACTGCCACATAGCTGCGACCCTAATTATTTTATGAGCGTCTGCCGGCGCCAGCTCTCGACTGCCTTGTCGAGCGCCGCTGCAGCCGCGTCGTCGGCCCAGCGATCCCAGAACTCGATTGTCCCGCTGAGCGGTTCATTGACGGGTTTGGCGATGCGGATGCGCGTCGGCAGCAGGATAGCGTCGCCGACCACCAGCGCCTCGCCGGTGTCGAGCACCGGCAGCAAGTCGCCGAACCCGCCCAAGCTGTCCGGCAGCAGGCGTCGCACGACGGTTTGATCGTCGAAGTTGGTCAGCCGCATGGCAATCAGATTGTTGCACTGGCTGACGACGGTGCGGTTCACTTCCGCCGGGCGCTGGCTGATCACCACCAGGCCGACGCCATATTTGCGGCCCTCCTTGGCGATGCGCTCGAAGGTCGCAATCGCATTCTCCGCCGCCCCGGACGTCGCGTCCTGCGGGATGTAGAGATGCGCTTCGTCGCAGAATAGCGCGACCGGATGTCGGGCGCCCTGGGCACTCCACTGCTGGACGTGGAACGCCATGCGCGCGACCATGCCCACGATCAGAGGCAGGATGTCCGAAGGCACCTCGGAGAAATCAATGACCTTCACGCCGCCCTGACCGCCCTTCGCGGCCCGGCCGCCGAGCAACAGCGCGACGGCTTCGTCGAGCCACCTGTAGCTGTCGGCGACGCCGGGCGCCGGGAAGAGGAAGCCGAGCCGGCGATCGGTGCGCTTGCCTTCAAGGCGCTGAATCAGGCGGCTGAGCTTCCCGTGAAAATCACCCTGCTTTTCGGTTCGGGCGCCAGGCACCATTTCGGTGTTGAGCCGCTCCAGCGCGGCGAGCACGGATGCGATCGCGAAGGGCACCGGACTGTCGATGGTGAAATTGGCGAGAACATCGGTATGCCCGCCAGCCGTCAGGAAGCCGGTCTTGGCCTCCACGATGGCGCGGGACATGACCATCGCCTGATTGGGCGCGTTCTGGTCGCTGCGATCGACGAACATCGAGACCAGCGCCTCGTAGCTCATCAGCCAATAAGGCAGATGCAGCACCCCGTCGGCGAGACCCTTGCCCGCCTCGATGTCGCCCGGACCCGCGACGCGGAGATGCACGAAGCCGTCGCCCGCCATCGACGCATATTCGCCGTGCATGTCGAACACGATCGCATTGGCGCTTTCCAGCTCGGCGATCTGTTCAAGCAGCCGGGCGGTCGTCCAGGATTTGCCGGACCCGGTGCTACCAACGACGAGGGCGTGGCGCTGGAAGAGCTTGTTGCCGTTGACATAGGCTTCGGCGTTGGGATCGAGCGTATATGCGCCGAGCGAAAGACGCTGGGCGCCTCCGGTCACTTCCGAGATCACTCCCATGAAGCGGGTCAGCCGCTCGCCTTCGAGAGCGAAGCAGCAAGCGTCGATCTCCGGCACGGTTTCGAGCGTGCGGCGGAAGATGTTCGCGCGGGTCCCGTCGCGATCGAGCAAGGTGCCGATCAGCGTGATCCGGACCAGATTGACCTCGGGATGGGCCTCCTCGCCCCGTTCCACATCGGCCACCTTCGCCTCTTCCAGCGCGGTGCGGGTGATCTTGTGAATGACGCCGATCAGCTTGTGGCCGGCGAGGCTGCTCTGGAGCGCAACCAGCCGATTCACCTGAAGGGCGCGCAACGCCTCGACGTCGTCAACGCGCACGATGACCGTGGCCGTGTCGACCGATTGGACGCGCCCGAGCGCTTCTTCGTCCGAGAAATCGAGGATGCTCATGCCGGTGTCCCTGTTATGTGATCGAGGAATTGATCGAGCCGCCACAGCGGCTGGTGGAGATCGAAGCCGGCCGGCGCGTCGTGCATATAGGCCCGCGCGCCCGCCGGGCCGTCTTCGATGGCGAGATAGCGGCGGCACCGCCCGCTTGTCAGGAAAGTCCTGGCGGTCGGTGTCAGCTCCTTGGTGATGACGACGAGCGGCGTGGAATCGCGGTCGCAGCGCTCGATCAGCTTGGTCTGGACATGCTCATCATTGAAGCCATAGCCGACGCAGAAATAGGCGCGGGCATTCTCCAGCGCATTGTCGCTGCACGCGAGGATCGTCCGGAAAGGCTCGCCATGGGTCAGGCGATATTTGTCGATCCCGGGCGTTATCATGAGCGGCGCATAATCGGGCGGGACCGCAAGCGCGCTGCGGATCCCGACGATCTGCTTGGCGGCATCCTGGAACCAGTCGAGCGAGCCGTGAACCTTCCACACCGCGACCGTGCGCGTCTCGCGGCCCCTGATCGTAATCCGCGTCCTGGGATCGCGCGCACGCGATTGGAGATAGCCGTAATTGAACCCGGTGAAGGTGCTGACGTCCGCGGCGTCCGCGGCATATTCGGCGAGGCGATCGTAATTGGGCGTGACGACGTGGAGGGTCGTGTGGGTGCTGTCGAACAGGTGCCGGTAGAGCCGCGACAGCGGCAGGTGATGCCGATCCGCCAGCAGCGCCGACAGCACCGCCAGGTCGGACGGCAGCAGGAAGTCCCGCGTCGCGCTGGCGATGAAATGGGTTTGACGCTCGGTCGGGCGGACCGCCTGCAAGGCGCTTTCGAGATCGGTTCCGGCCTTGAGATGGGCCAGGAAGGCGTCCCATTCCTTATTCTCATCGGCCGTCCACGCGGCCGGCGGTGCCGCGCCCGTCAGGTGCGTCGCGAGCGCGAACATGCCGGGGACGCCGTGGGCGGCCGATGCGCCGCTCCCGAGAATGATCACCGGCGTCGCGCTCAGCGCGCCCTGGGCAAATTCCTGCGCGATTTCAGCCGCGCTCTTGGCTGCCATATCCCTGCCCCCTCGATCGTTCTAAGCGAACCGAAACGCCGTCGGCGTGGTCCGCGACATGGCCGTTGCGCCGTGCGGAGGCGGAAAGGCGCCGCCGCCCCTCATGCGAGCAGAAGCCGCTTGGCGTCGAGGCCGCGATAGGCGCTGGTGCGGCAGCTCAGAATGATGATCTGCATACGCTGGGCGGCTTCGGCCAGGATTTCGAGCATGACCTCGAAGCGGTCGTCGTCCGCGAAGACGAGCGCGTCGTCGAGCATAAGCGATGCGGGCTTGCCCTTCTCGATCAGCAAATCGGCAAAGGCGATACGCGTCAGGACCGCGAGCTGTTCCTGGGTTCCCTTGCTGAGATCCTCGGTGGCTTCCTCGCGGCCGCCCCGCGTGAGCAGGGTGGGCCGTAAATCCTCGCCGAAGACAATGCTGGCATTGGGTAGCAAGCGTCCGATGAAGGGGGCCACGCGCTGGGTGATCGGCGCGAGGAAGCGGCGGGCAGTCTCGCGCTGGGCGTCGCGGATGGTCTCGGTAAGGAGCGAGAGCATCTCGGCCTCCTCCTTGAGCCGGTCATGGGCGGCGGCGGCGGCTTCCGCGAGCTCGGCGGCGACCGCGGCCCGGGTGGCGGGGCCAGCGCCGCCAAGCGTCTTGGCGCGCTCCTCGAGCTGGGCGATCTCACCGACCAGCCCGAGCCGGTCGTTGACCAGCCGTTCGCGGCGTTTGCGAAGGGCGTCCCGGCGCTGGAGCAAGGCAGCCTCGTCCAGCCCTTCGACGGCGCGCTGCGCCTCGTCGCGGGCTAGAATCGCGCGGGCTTCTTGCGTCTTGGCCGCGTCCAGCGCGGCGGTGAGCGCGGCGTCGTCCATCGCTTCGAGATCGGCGGTCAGTTGCTCGACGAGCCGCGACACGTCGGCTGTCGTGCGCTCGACCTGGCCGGAGAGCTTGACGTTAGCGATCTGGGCTTCCTGCAACGTATCGAGCGCGGCCTGGCGACGGCCTTCGGCCTCGCGTTCGGCCGTGCGCGCCGTCTGCCACGCGCCATCGACCTCCTCGGCCCCGGCGGGGGCGGCGGGCGATGCGCTCGCGCCCGGCCGCGTTTCGGACGCGAGGGCGCCGCGCAAGGATTCCAGGCCGGCGCCGATGTCGAGCGCCGCATCCTCGGGACAGGCGCTCTCAAGCTGGGCCGCGAGCAGCGCTGCGGCCTGCGTGGCGTCGCGATGCGCCTGGGCCGCTTCCTTGGCCGCGAGCGGCGTGGCGCAGCCAACGTCGGCGAGGAAGGCGGCGAGGTCCTGTTCGGCTGCGCGCAGCCTGGCTTGGGCCGATTCGCCCGAAGCCGGCGGCGTGACCGACACCGACCCAATTCCTTCCAGTTCGAGACTCTGCGGCTCGCTGACGGGGACACGCAGGCTGCCTTCGACCAGCGCGCCGTTGAGCTTCACGGCCGGCGCGGAGGGCAGCAGCTCGACCGAGAGGACCGCTGCCCCGGCGGAAGCGGCGGCCTGGGCCTCGACGACCGTCTGTTCGAGGTTCAGCAAGTCGCTGTGCGCGTCCGGCGTCATCCGGTTGGCGTCCAGTTCCTCGCGGCGCGCCTGCAATTGGACCGCGATATCCTCGGCCGCCTCGAGCCGGAGAAAGGCGGCCGCCAGCGCACGCTGCCGTGCCTGAGCGGCTTGGCTGCGCTGCACCTCCAGCCGTCGTTCTTCGGCCGTCCGGAGGGCGGTGCGCGCGGTTTCGAGCGCGGCATTGGCATCTTTTTCGCTCTGGCGCGCGGCTTCCAGAACCGGCTCGTGATCTTCGGCGGCGGCGCGTGCCGTCGTCGCAGCCTGATCGGCCTGTTCGACCTGCGCGCGCAGATCGCGGCGGGCGGTTTCGCGCGCTTCGAGACGCGCGCGTTCGCCCGCCGCTTCGCGGAGCAAGGCTTCGGCGGTGCGCAGCGCCTGGCCCGCGGTTCTGGCGCGATCAAGGTCGGCCTCAAGCTGGGTCAGTTTCTGCTGCTGCTCCGGATCGTCGAGTTCGGTAACCAGCCGCCGCTGTTCATTGCGTTTCGCCTCCAAGCGCTCGAGCACGCTGTCGAATTGCTCCAGCTCGCCCTGTGCAGCGCGGGCGTCCTCGGCCGCCGACGCGGCGGCCTCTTGTGCATCGAGAAGGCGGCGGGCGGGCCGACCGGTCGGTGTCTGATAGTCCGCGAGGCTGCGTTCGATCGCCTGAAGAACGGTGGTGGTTCGCTGGCCGCCCGTCACGGCGCCGACTTCGCCGGCGAGCACTTCTTCTAGCGTCCGACGGGCGCCTTGGCCTGGCGTGCCGAGGACGAAGGATTGACCTTGCTCGACCCAGAGCAGACCCAAGGCGCCGCGGCTGTCGTCGTCGGCGCCGCGATTTCCGGCCCGCGCAAAGCCGAGCAAAGTCTGCAAGCGTTCCTCGGCTTCGTCGCCGGTTGCCCTTCCGGTCGGACCTTCGAGTTCGACCGAGGGGTTCTGGAGGAAGCGCTTGCGCAGCCGCCAGCTCGCGTCGCCGAGATCGAAGCCGAGCTCGATGGTCGGGGCGACCTCATCGCCATGCGGCCGAAACGAACGGATGCGATCGCTCCGCGAGCCGTGCCGCTCGAACAGCACGGCGCGCAGGGCTTCGAGGACCGTCGATTTTCCGGCCTCGTTCTGCTCGCATACGAGGTTCAACCCGTCCTCGAAGCCGGTCAGGTGCAGCGGTTGCCGGAATTTGCGGAAATTCTCGATGCGAAGCTCGCGGATTCTCATCAACGCGCCTCCAGCCGGTCGGCGCGGCGCTGCTCGACATAGAGGCGTTCGAGCGCGGCCGCCGCGCGCTTGCCGGCGGCATCGTCTGTCGCCGACAGTACTTGCAACCGCTCGGCGGCGACGCGCAGCACGCCATTGGCGTCGATGTCGGCAAGATCGGCGTCGGTCGGACGAGCGTAGAGATCGTCAAGATTGAGATCGAGCCAGCGGACCTCGTGCGCCAATTCGCTTTCGAGACGATCACGGAGCACGACGCGCTCGGCGAGCGTGAGCAGGCCGGACAGCTTGAGTCGGAGCACAAGATGCTGTCTCTCAATGCCGGGCGCGAGGTTCGCGAGGAGCCCGTCGAGTTCGGCTGCGCTGCTGAGCAACCAGTTTTCCGACATCCAGTGATAGCGGCCGATTCCCACCTGCGCGATGTCCGGTGTTTCGCTGGCCAGATCGACGCGGAGCGCCACGCCGCTCACCTCGCGATCGAAATCGTCGGGTTCGGGTGTGCCGGAATAGTGGGTCAGGGCATCAATCTGGCGCCGGCCATGCCAGTCGCCTAGCGCAAGATAGGCGAGGCCGGCACGGCGGGCGCGGTCAGGTGCTATCAGGTTCGCGGCGGGCGTGCTCGAGCCAAAGTCGCGGATCGGACCGTGGGCGAGGCCGATCCGCTTGGCGCCGTCCGGCGTCTCGGCATAATCGAACCAGGCCGTCGGATCGTCGTGCGTCCGCTTATACTGGAGCGGTGCGGGCAGCAGCCAATACCCTTCGGCGAGTTCAATCGGCTGCGGTTCGAGGCAGACGATCACCGTTTCCGGCGCCTCGCTGGCTAGGCGGCTCCACAAACCATCAGCGCGCGCGGGATCATGGTTGCCGGGCAACAGCACCCAACGGATATCGGCGGCGGCTTTCATGCGCGTCAGTGCTTGGCGGTAGATCCGGTCGCCGGGCTCGGGGCTGTCGAATACGTCACCGGCAACAAGCACGAGATCGGTACCTTCGCGTCGCGCCGCGGCCGCCAGCGCATCGATCGCGTCCAGCCGCGCTTCGAGTAGAGCAGCGCGCGCCTGTTCCGATGCGCGTCCGAACGGCTTGCCGAGCTGCCAATCAGACGTGTGAATGAAGCGCATTGGTTTCTCCGATTCGGACGGGCTTCATTTGACGAGCACCAGCAAGTCCCCGCGCTTTTCCAGATCGCCAGACTCGAGCGCGCAGTCGATCACAGCTTCGATTACCGCCCGAAGCTGCGCGCTCGTAGAGAGGAAGCCGAAGCTGCGGGATACCGCGAGCACGAGATCCTGGCGGCCGGCGCCATAGTTTGCGGTGATGATATCGAGGACAGCTTGGCGGATTTCGGCGGGCGGAAGCATTTCGGGCTTGCGCAGCGTCGGCGAGGTCACGCCCGAGCGATCGCGCACGACGAGCGGCTTGCCCGGCCAGGCATAGAAGGGCCCGCCCTCGATCAGCCCCTTGCGGACCGCGACGCCGAGCGCGCGGTCGACATGGCCGCGGATCCGGCTTCCGGCGCGCGCGAGGCCCCAGAGCATCCGGATGCGCGCCGCGACTTCGTCGCCATGGATCGGCGACTCGATCTCGACGACCTTCGCGACATAGTCGGCCATCAGCGCGAGCGAGGTCTCGTGCGGCTCGGCGGCGCGGATGACGGGAAAATCGGCCTCGACATAGGCTGAAGGCCGCGCTTCGTGCCGCCGCTTCTCACCGACGATCGCGGTCACGATATCGGTGTCGCCGACCGTCTCGGCCTCGAAGCTGACGGGCACTGCCGGCGGAGCGCGATAGCCTTCCTCGTCGCGCGCCGCCCATTCCGCCTTCGCGCCCGCGACAGCCGCCTCGATCTTCGCGAGCTCGGCCTGCGGGCGCAGATACCAGTCGGCGCTCCAGACCCGGTGAATGATCCAGCCATGCGCCTCGAGCACCTGCTGGCGTAGCCGGTCGCGGTCGCGTGCCGAGCGCGAAGAATGATATTGGGCGCCGTCGCATTCGATTCCGAGCAGGAAGCGGCCGGGCTTTTCGGGATCCGATATCGCGAGATCGACCCGGAAGCCCGACGCCCCGATCTGGCGCTTCACGTCATAACCTAGGACCTGCAGGCGCTCGCAGACCTGGATTTCGAACTCGCTGTCGAAGTCCTCGCCCGACACTTCGCCCATCCCGAAATGGCCGGTTTCGGCAAAGGTCAGGAACAGCTTGAGCGCCGCGACGCCGCGCGCCTTGGTTCGCTCGAGATCGATGTCGGCGCCGGTAAAGTTGCAGAAAATCTCGCAGCGCAGCTTGGCGCGCGAGATGAGCACGTTGAGACGGCGCTCGCCGCCCTCGCCGCTCAGCGGGCCGAAGGCGTGGGCGAGATAGCCCTGCTCGGTTTTGCCGTAGCCGACCGAGATGAAGATGATGTCGCGCTCGTCGCCTTGGATATTCTCGAGATTCTTGACGAAGAACGGCTCGGTGCTGCCGCCCAGAAAATATTCCTCGACGTCCGGGTTCTCGCGGCGCAGAAGCTCGAGCTCTTTCAGGATCGCCTGACGCTGCGCGACCGAGAAGGTCGCGACCCCGAGCGATTGCCCGGGGTTCTCGCGCGCGTGGCGGATTACCGCCTCGGCGACGTGCCGCGCCTCGCGGATGTTCGTTCGCGTGCCGCCGCGGTCGTAATGGGCATCCTTCAGGAGATTGAACTTCAGCCCCATGCCCGCGACCGCATCATAGGGGCTCGGCACGATGAAGAGCTTGTTTTCGTAGAATTCGCGGTTCGACACCGCGATCAGCGACTGGTGTTTCGAGCGATAATGCCAGCTCAGCATGCGCGAGGGCACGCCCTTGGCAAGGCAGAGCTCCAAGATGCTCTCGGCGTCCTTAGCCTCGATCGTGATCCCCTCGTCGATCTCCTCGCCATCGTCCTCGCCGGTGAGCTTCTTGAAGAAGGCGGTCGGCGGCAGCTGCTTTTCATCGCCGACAACGACGATCTGGTCCGCGCGCGCGATGGCGCCGAGCGCATCGACGGGCTCGATCTGGCTCGCCTCGTCCATCACCAGTATATCGAACTGTAGTGCGCCGGGCTTGAGGAACTGCGCGACCGAGAGCGGGCTCATCATGAAGACGGGCTTGAGCTGCTGGATCGCGGGTCCCGCCTTGTCGAGCAGGACGCGGATCGGAGCATGGCGGCGCTTTTTCGCGATCTCGGCGTTGAGGATGCCGAGCGGGCCGATGCCCGCGGCGCCCGACGGGCGTCCGGCGGCATGCGCTGCGACGATCTGTTCCTGCGCGAGCGCGATCCGCGCCCGGTCGAACTGGCGGAAGTCGCCGACCATGGCGTTGTGATGATCGCCGTCGAACCCGCGAAGCTCGGGCCAAGCCTCGAACAGCGCCTTGCGGAGCACTTCGGCGTAAGCATGCGCATATGCGCCGGGCAGCTCGGCAGGCGCAACCGCGCCATCGAGGAGCGCCGCGACGAGGCTCGCGCCGCCCGCATCGCCGAGCGCGCGGGCCCGCGCATGGAAGGCGGTCCAGCGGCTGAGCCCCTCGAGGTTCGAGGACCAGCCTTCGAGCCGCGCGGCGAGGCGATAAAGCGCGGCTCCCGACAACGCCTCCGCCCCGAGTGAGCGCTTCAAATCCAGATGGAGATGCCCGAACAGATCGCGGAGCGATGCATCGAGGTTGGGCAGCTGGACCGCGAGGTCGGCACGCGCATGTTCGATCGCGTCTACGTCGGCGCCCGCGGCGAGGCGCGACCAGACACTGCCCGGCTGCCCCTCGTGGCGAACGCGCCAAGCGCGGACCGCCTCGAGCCGGTCCCAGTCGGATCGCTCGCCTTTCCACGCGCTACCGAACATCGCGCCCGTAACGCTCGCCTTCTCGAACGCGGCCCGCGCCGCCCGCGCCTCGACCGCTTCGTCGATGAGCGCGATTCGCTCGTCCTGCGAGCCGGGCAGTTCGATCTTCAAATAGGAGCGCAGTAGCGCGAGCTGTGCGCGGTAATTGCTGTCGAGAATCCGGAAGAGACTTGCTCCCTTGGTCACAACCGCGAGGCGGATTGCCGACCAGTCCGCGCCGAGACCCGCTGCATTGACCTTGGCTTCGGCGTCGCTCCAGAGCGCGGCGAGCCGCCGGCCCGCCGCGATCAGCTCAGCGGCGCGGTCCGCATCGGACGACCAGAGTGGATCGCTCATCGCCGCGAGATCGGCGCCCGCAGGGATCGGGGCCACCGATAGCTCGCCGAGTGCGACGGTGAGATCCGAGAACAGCGAGGCTTCGTCGGTGCCAAGCTCGCGCGCGGAGACGCCCGCGACCGCACACACGCGCCCAAGCGCCTCCACGGCGATCCGGATCCGCGCGCCGAGCGCTTCGCGTTCGACGGGATCGAGCGGCCCGCAGTGGACGCCGATCCAGGGATCCGCGGCCGGCTCGCCCAGCGCCTTTGCGCGTTCGGCCACCTCGGCCGCGAGGGCCTGAACCTCAGCGGCCCGCTGCCGCGACCAGCTTTCGGCCTTGTCTAGCGGATACGCTGTCATGCCTACACGGTCCCCCACGGACGCGAGACGTCCGAGGATCGCGTGCGGCGAGAGCTCGGAGGGTGCGAGCGGCGTGTGCAGACGGGCGGCGAAGCGATTGAGATCGTCGCCGGTCGCCCCGAGTTTCTCCACGACGGTGAGGTCGCCGCGCGCGCTGCGATGCTGGGCGTCGCGGGTGCGCTTGAGCTCTTCGAGGAGCGAGCGCTTGTTCGCCTTGTTCGAGTGGAGCTCGAGCGTAAGCGGCCCGAGCCCGACCTGCTGGAGTCGGCGATGGACGACTTCGAGGGCTGCCATCTTCTCGGCGACGAACAGCACTTTCTTGCCGCGCGCGACGGCAGCGGCGATGATGTTTGTGATCGTTTGTGACTTGCCCGTCCCAGGCGGCCCCTTAACGACGAGCGACCGTCCGCCAGCGGCCTCGGCGATGACCACGGTCTGCGAGCTGTCGGCATCGACGACATGGTGGAGTTCGATCGGACGTATGGCGTCGTCGATCCGGACGTCGTCGGCGACGATCGGCTCGGTCACGGGAAACCCGTCGCGCAGCAGCGCGGCGATCGTCGCCTTGGCGTCGATCGCGCCATCCGCCGGCCAATTGTCGGGATCGAGATCGCGGTACATCAGGAATTTGGAGAAGGAAAAGAAGCCAAGGACCATGGCGTCAGGCAGCACTTCCCAGCGCGCCTGGCTCGACACGGTAGCAGCGACCCGCGCGCAATAGGCGGCGAGATCGACCTCGTCCTCGTCCTTGAAATCCTCGATGACGAGCCCGAACTCGACCTTCATCTTCGCCTGCAAGGTGAGATTCGGCGAGGGCGGCTCGTCGCGGCCCTTGAGCTTGAACCGATCGGCCGCGCTGCTGCGATCGAGGCGGACGGGCAGGAGCACGAGCGGGGCGTGGCGGGCGATGTCGGAGCTATCGCTGTCGTACCAGCGCAAGAGCCCGATCGCGAGATAGAGGATATTGACCCCCTGCTCTTGTTCGAGCGTCTGGGCGTCGTACCAAATGTCGAAGAGCCGCTTCTGCAGCCCTTCGGAGGTGAGGCGCGTCTGGAGGCGGAGGTCGCTGTGCCGCCCGGCGACGCCGCGCGCATCGACAGCGTCTTCGTCGGGCTGCGGGATGCCGCCGGTGACATCGTCGTCCGGATCGAGCTCGGCGCGCTCTTCGTCGCTGAGCTTGACGCCGGGAAGGAAGCTCAGCGCCTTACCGTCGTCGAGAAGCCGGAACACCTCGGTCGATTTCTCGTCGACGATCTCGATGGCGCGATTGTTGCGCGTTCGAAGCGGCGTGTTGAGGAGGCGATTGCGCGTCGAAAGATCGAGAAGCGCGTGGCGCTCCTTCAGTAAGCGGTCCCGGATCGACGCGAGCGGTTCAATATCGGCCATGATTCTCTTCCCCCTATCCAAGGGCTATACCGACAGCGAGGGCCAAGCCAAGCGACGAAAGTCGAACCTTGTCCCGATTAGGCAAGAAGATCAGCCATTTTCCGTCGCTCCGATTAACTTAACGGCCACATTGGATCAATTTTTGCTTTAAAATTAGCGAAGCGGCCTTCCCGCAGCGCGGCCTCAAAGCCATAACAGTAGCGGGAAGACCTTCGGTGCAGCGAAGCGCCGGAGCGTGAGGGGAATATGAATGACGACTCTTGGGAATCTTGCCCGGCTCGGCGGCCGCAGCAGCGCGGTGCCACCACTTCCGCCCGGCATCGAACTTGACGAGGTTGCGGATGATGAGGAAGTCGCCTGTTCACCCCCCGACACGCCGCAACCGATCTCGGCGTACGTCTGCATCATCGAATATAAGAACGCCATGCGGCGTATCATCTGCCGGCGCTACGAGCGCAGAGGTACGCTCGCCTATGTCGGTGCGATTTGCGAGAAGGTGAACAGGTATAAGCAGTTTCGATGCGATCGTATCGCCGGCGTCTTCGACGCCAGGTCGGGCGAGATGCTCGGAGACGGCAGTTTCTTCGCGCGCTTTGCGGTCGATGCAGAACTCGACCCAGCATCGGGCTGGGGACTTCCCCGCGCGGATCGGACGCTGCTCACCGCCGGGCTCAATATTCTCGCCTTCATGGCGAGGTGCGACGGTGTCTGGCATCCACTCGAAGCCGAGGTGATCGACAGTTTCGTTTGCAGCCTGTGGCTCCGCAGCGAGTGGGCCGGTGAACCCCCAGTTCCGGAAATTGTTGCGCATAGTCAGCGTCTCGCACCGAACGCGGATGACTTTTTTGCCGCGCTCCGTCTCTATACGCAAAACGAACGCGCGGGCCGGATCATTCGCCGCGCGGTTGGTGACCTTATCGCCGCCGACGGATTGATCTGCGATAAGGAACTCGAATGGGGCGCCGAAATTGATCGGTTCTTTCGCGATTATGACGACGTAACCTTTGAGCGTGAATTCCGCGCACGCCTGATTGACTGACAGGCAGAGTCAGGACCGTTGCTCTCGGGTGCTCTTCGGCATGCGAGCCCGCCGCCCAGTCGTGACTGCCCGTGGGATGTCCGCTTAAATATATTTGCGCCGGACAGCGGCCAGACCGCAATCGGCCAGGTGTTCCATTCCAGTGTAGCGGAACTAGGCCTAAGTGCGACAGCTCAGAGCTGCCACCGTACCGTCATTGCTCCGCCACAACCCTGCGCGCCGCAAATCGATGAAACCGCCGCCCGGCGACCTTTCCATTGGACCTGAGACTATCGAGCCGGTTCGACCAATAGTCCATCATCCTGACCCGCTCGGCCCAATGCTCGCCACGCACATAAGCCCGCCGCACGTCATTGTCTTCGACATGGCCGAGCTGGCGTTCGATGGCATCGGGATGCCACAGGCCGCACTCATTGAGCAGCGTCGCAGCCATTGCGCGGAACCCATGGGCGGTCATTTCTTCGGGACCGTAACCGAGCCGGCGCAGCGCGGCATTGAGTGTGTTGTCCGACATGGCACGGTCCGCCGATCGCACGCTCGGGAACAGAAGCCTGCCGTCGCCGGTGATTGCATCAAGCTGTTCGAACAGGGTGATGGCCTGATCGGTCAGCGGCACCTTGTGGGGCCTTCGCATCTTCGTGCGCTCCGCCGGAATCGTCCAGACGCCGACCTCGAAGTCGAACTCGCGCCATTCGGCGAGCCGAAGCTCGCCGGGCCTCGTGAACAGATGCGCAGAAAGCTGGAGCGCGATGCGCACGAGGACGCTGCCATCATAGCCATCGACGGCGCGAAGCAATGCTCCCACCGCCTTGGGATCGGTGATGGCTGCTCGATGCTTTACCTTGGCTGTGATCAGCGCGCCGCGAAGATCGGCGGCAGGGTCGCGATCGGCGCGTCCCGTTGCGATGGCGTAGCGGAAGAGCGAGCTCAAGGTTCCGCGCAGGCGGTTCGCGGTTTCGTAGCGGCCGCGCGCTTCGACCTTGCGAAGGACCGCGAGAAGGTCGGGCGCGGAAATCTCCGACATGAGCCGGCGTCCAAGCGCGGGCCGGACATGGTCGAAGAGCCAGACATTCTTGCCGATGGTGGACTCGCTGCGGCCCTTGAGGCGCAGCCGCTCGATATATTCGTCGGCCACCACATCGAAGCTCCCGGCCTGTCGAAGCTGCAGGGCGGCGGCATGCTGGCGTTTGGAAGCGCCGGGGTCCTCGCCGAGGGCGACGAGCCTGCGTGCTTCGTCGCGCTTGTCGCGAGCGACCGCGAGACCGACATCGGGGAAGACCCCGAGCGAGATGGTCTTTCGCTTGCCGGCGAAACGATAGTTGAAACGCCAGTAGCGGCTGCCATTGGGCATGACGAGCAGAAAGAGGCCGCGTTCGTCCCAGAGCTTGTACTGATGATCTTTGGGGCGGGCCTGGGCGACGGCTGTTGCACTGAGCATGGCGGTAACTCCTTTCGCGAGCTGACGATAGATACCGCCAAACTGTGCAAAAAGAGGCTGGGATGCAAAGCGACGCCCCGGGACGAGGCGCGCGATTAAATCGTTTAAACAGAAGGATTTAACGGATCTTCCGGGATTTTCTGAAACGCCCTGAAAAGGGTCGTGGTGCCCGGGGACGGGATCGAACCGCCGACACTGCGATTTTCAGTCGCATGCTCTACCAACTGAGCTACCCGGGCAAGGCCGCTGCGACCGGTCGGTCGCGCTGGCGAGCGGCGGCTATAGGCAGGGCATTTCATCCTGTCCAGAGGCTTTTCGCACGCTTTTCGACCGGTCAGCTATCGTCGAAGCGATCGTCGTCCGCGGTGCCGTCGGGCGACTGGTCGACGGGCACGCGATAGCCCTCGTCGAACCAGCGGTTGAGGTCGCGGTCGCGGCAGCCGCGGCTGCAAAAGGGCTTGAATTCGTCGGCCCGCGGCTTGCCGCAAAGCGGACAGCTGCGCACGCGCGGGGAGCTATTGGGCATGGCCCGGTCCTTTCATGGCTGCGTCGGCGCGGATCGCAACCGGGCGCCCGGTCCGCCGCTGCAACATGTCGATCCAGTCGGCGCGGGCGCTCAACAGGTCGGCAACGGCCGGGCGCGCCACGAGTTGCAGTTCGCCCGTCCCCGCCGTCCGCTCGGCCACCCGCAGGAGCGCCAGCGCATCGGCCAGCGCCGCATCGAAGCGGATTTGCTCGACCAGCGAAGGCCGCGACCGGCGGCGGATAATCTGCATCAGGCCGAATCCGTTGATCGCCGTGCGCTCGAACGGCTGCGGCAGCTGGGCATCGACCAGCGCGTCGATCTCCTGCCGCTCGGCGCGCCCGGCGAGCGAGGGAAAGTCGATCGCGATCGACCCGCCAATGTCGCAGCAGCGAATCGCCGCGGCCGCCGCAATGGCTCCGGCCCGCGCGCGCGCCAGCGTGTCGCCCGCGCCGTCGATGTCGATCACCGTCATCGCGGGGGTCGAATCGATCCACAGTGCGCCGCCCTCAAAGGGCCAGTGGCCGCGCCGGACCTCGTCGATCAATTCCGACCAGCCTGCTTCTTCGAGCCGGTCGGGATCGCTCGGCCCCAAATCGGCAACGGGCACCCCGTTCGCCGCGATCCGCTCGCGCAGGCTCGCTCCGTCGGTGATCTCCGCCCCCTCGGGCGCAATGCGTGCGCGCGCAGGCTTGTCGCGGCCGCGCTCGCGCAGCGCCATGCGGGTGATTTCGACGGTCAGCGCGGCGCCGATCGACGTCTTGGGCGGAGCCGCCGACAGCGTTGCCACCGGCGCACCGGGAAGGTCGAGCGTCACAAGCGCGCCCTTCCCCGCCTTTTCGCTCAGCCGCGCAACGACGACCGCGCCGACGCGCGGGCGCTCGTCGTCGCGCTCGATCCGCGCCTCGACGATGCGGCCGTCGTCGACGAGCGCGGCGCGCGCCTCGCCGATCCCGGCCTCGTACAGCCACTCAGCCAAGCGGCACCCCGGCGGCGGAAAGCAGGCTGCGCGTTTCGAACAGCGGCAGGCCGACGACATTCGAATGGCTGCCCGACAGGAAGCGCACGAAAATCTCGGCGCGCCCCTGGATGGCATAGCCGCCCGCCTTGCCCATCCCCTCGCCGCTCGCGACATACCAGTCGATCTCGCTGGCGCTCAGCACCTTGAACGCGACGATCGTGTCGGCAACGCGCACGCGAACCTTGCCCGCGGCATCGACGACGCATACGCCCGACCAGACATGATGCCGCCGCCCCGAAAGCAGCGCGAGCATCCGGCGCAGGTCGGCTTCGTCGCTCGGTTTTTCGAGGATGCGGCGCCCGACCGCGACGGTGGTGTCGCCCGCGAGCACGACCTCGCCCGCCGCGCGCTCGACGGCGCGCGCCTTCGCTTCGGCAAGCCGCGCGACATAGCGACGCGGCAGTTCGCCTTTCAGCGGGCTTTCGTCGATGTCGGGGGCCGCGATGCGCGCGGGTTCGATCCCGATTCGCGCGAGCAGTTCGCGCCGGCGCGGCGATGTCGAAGCGAGTACGAGCGCGGGATGTTCAGGGTTCGAACCCAATGCCGCGCCGATCACTTGAAGCGATAGGTGATCCGACCCTTGGTCAGGTCATAAGGGGTGAGCTCGACGAGCACCTCGTCGCCCACCAATACGCGGATGCGGTTCTTGCGCATCTTTCCGGCCGTGTGGCCCAGAATCTCGTGGTCGTTTTCGAGCCGCACGCGGAACATCGCGTTCGGCAACAGCTCGACCACCTGGCCGCGCATTTCCAGAAGTTCTTCTTTCGCCATCAATCCTCTATGGGCTCAAATTCCGTGGATGCGCGCCCATAGCCGCAATTGCGCGCAATTGAAAGCAATCTGTCACAGCCTCGTTAGGCGACGAGCCGCAGCCGCCGCAACACGCGCCAGCCGAGTGTTTTCGCGCGCGCGTGGCGCGGCCAGCGCGGCGGCATTGCGGGGTCGAATCCCAGCCGGCGCAGCGCCGCATTGGCGGCATGCGCTTCGGACTCGCGATAGCTCCATTCGCTGCGCCAGGTGATCGACAGCGAGATTGACGGCGCATCGCCGTTGGCGACGAAATGCGGCGCCATCACCGGCATCAGCACCGCATCGCCCGGCGCGAGCGGCACCTGCTGCGCGCCGTCCCGAAAGGCGTCGTCCCACGGCAGGTTTCGGTGGCCGCCGGTGTGATAGCGTTCATGCTCGACCCGGCTCGCAAAGCGCTCGTCGCCCGCGGGCCAGACGTGCATCACCTTCGTCCCGCGCAGCTGGAGCAGGATGTTGTGCTCGGGATCGAAATGAAAGGGCGTGATCGACCCCGGCGACGAGATGAAGATAAATCCCTGCGGCGTCAGCATCGCGCCGGTGCGCGGCGCGACGACAGCCTCGAGTTCGCTCAGCAGGTCCATCAGCAGCGCGCGATACTTGGGCTCACTCTCGATATTCTTGAGCACCGCCCAGCTCCGGTTCGCGTCGATCGTGCGGATCGTCTCGCCTATCGACAGCCCGTTCGAGGGGATGTCCTCGGGCCGGATGCCGATCGGAATGTCGCCGGGATTATATTCGACCTGCGCCGCGGGCAGGCGTTCGCCGAGCGTCGCGAGCGCCTCGAGCGTCAACAACGGATGATCGCCGAGGCCGTGGCCGAGCCGCCCCGCCTTGACGGGATAAAGCGCGGCCATCGCCGCCAGCGCCTCGTCCGGAAAGACGGGCGCGACGATCGGTTGATGTGCGGTCATGGCTGGTCCCCCTTATCCGCAGCAGCGCCCTTCCAGCGTCGCCATAAATCCTCGGCGCGCGTCAGCGCCGCGAAGCGCCAGCGGTCGGCGCGCCCCGCCAGCGGCGCGTTCACCCACACGAGCCGCCGCCGTTCGCGCCACACGCTGTCGATCATCGGATGTCCCGGCGCCGCGCAGCTGTCGACCCAGGCGATGCGCGGCTCGGCAAGCAGGTCGAGGTTCGCCTGCTGGAGCAATACGCCCGGCGAAAAGCGGGCATAATCCTCGTCGAACGCGGTCTTGAACGAAAAGCCCCCCGGCGGGCAGAGGAAATTGACCAGCATCGCGAGCGGTCGCCCGTCGAGGTCGAGCGCACGCATGTCGAGCTTGCCGGTCTCGGCGGCCGCGCCGACGATCGCGCGGAACCACGCCTCTGTCCCGCCGTCGCACGCCAGCGCCGATGCCGCGCGCCCCTTCCACCCGCGCGCCTCGAGCGCGAGAAAGGCGTCGATCCACGGCCCCGGCGCCTCGTCCGCGCTCCAGCGACGAAAGGCAACCGCGCCCTCCTCGGCGAGCCGGTTTGCCTGCCGCCGCAATTCCTTGCGCTTCTTCGTGCGCACCGCCGCCTCCCAATAGGCCTCGGCGGAGAGGTCGCTTTCGAGCAGCGCGCGCTCCTCGCGGTGTACCGTTCGCGCCGCGCGCCCCCGCTCGTCCGCCGCCGCGACGAGCGCGCGGTGGAGCGGTCCGTCCTCGGTCAGCCGCGGCACATGCAGCATCGTCTGCGCCCAGCGCGCGGCATCGCACCAGCCGAGCAGTATCGACCAGAAGAGTTGCTCGAACCCCGCGCGCACGAGCGGCGTGCCGAGAAAATGATTGGGATGCGCCCAGCCCGTGACGTGGCGAAGCGGCAGCCGTCCGTAGCGCTCGGCCCGCGCGAGCGGCATGACGCCGATCAGCGGCCCCGCGCTGCCGCCCATCACCATCACCAGCCGCGCGCTCCGGTCGGGGTCGAGCAGGTGGAGCGCCGATTGCAGGCACCAGCGTTCGACAAAGGGGTTGGGTTCGCTCGCCTCGGCGGCCAGCGCGTCCCACGCCGCCGCCAGCTCGGGCGACAGCGCCAGCGGATCGACGACGCGCACACAGAGCGGCGCCGCGCCCGACGGCACGGGCACGCCGTCGACGGGAAAGGCAGGATGAACCGTCATCGGCGAGAGGGTAGCCGCGATGGGTTAAGAGGTGGTGTTGGATCGGCCCCTCGTCATTGCGAGCAAAGCGAAGCAATCTCCAGCCACCGATCCAGCACGAGGTTCACAGCTGGAGATTGCTTCGTCGCTACGCTCCTCGCAATGACGCGGTCGCTCCTTGCGAACGCGCGGCGGCTCAGATCCCGAACAGCTTCGCCAGCGATTTTTCGAGCATGAAGAATTGCCAGATCAGCCGCCCGTGATCGCGCCGCCCCGACTGGTGCGCCGCGACGATGCGGTCGATTTCGGCCATGTCGAACCAGCCGGTGCGCGACAGCGTCGCCGAGGTCGCGAGCGCGCGCGCCTGATCGGTCAGCGCGCCGCGGAACCAGTGCGACACCGGCGTCACGAACCCCATCTTGGGGCGATAGAGGATGTCGCGCGGCAGATAACGCTCCATCGCGCGCTTCATCAGCGCCTTCCCTGTCCCGCCGCGCACGCGCATCGCCGCGGGCAGCGCGGCGGCGAATTCGATCAGCCGATAATCGAGCAGCGGCTCGCGCGCCTCGAGGCTGGCGGCCATGCTCGTCCGGTCGGTCTTGGTCAGAATGTCGCCGGGAAGCCAGATCATCAGGTCGGCATATTGCGCAGCGTCGAGCGGCTCGCGCGCGGGCGCCTCGGCCATCGCCTTCCAGTAACGCGCCTCGGCGACATGATCGCCGAGCGCGCGCCGCGCGGCATCGTTGAACAGCCGCGCGCGCTGCGCCGGTCCGGTGACCCCGACCGCCTCGGCATAGCCCTCCGCCCCGCTCTTCGCGAGGCTGGCGAGCGTCGCGCGCGCGCGCAAGGGGCGCGGCGCCCAGTCCATCTGCGGCCAGACCTTCGCGAGCGGTCCGAGCAGCCCGCGGCGCAGCGGCGCCGGGATCATGCGCCGCAGCCGCTCCTCCTGGTGATGGAACACCATCCGGCGATAGCCCGCGAACGCCTCGTCGGCGCCGTCGCCCGACAGCGCGACCGTCACCGTCTCGCGCGCCAGTTCGCACACGCGCCACGTCGGCAGCGCGCTCGCGTCGGCGAAGGGTTCGTCGAACATGTCCGCGATCCGGTCGATCAGCCCGAAATCGCCCGCCGCCACGGTGCGCGTCCTGTGATCGGTCGCAAAACGCTCGGCGATTGCCTGCGCATAGGCGGTCTCGTCGAGCGCCGCCTCGTCGAAACCGATCGTGCAGGTCTTCACGGCTTTTGGGCTCGCCTCGGCCATCAGCGCGACGACGCTGCTCGAATCGACGCCGCCCGACAGAAAGGCGCCGAGCGGCACGTCGGCGACCATCCGGTCGGTCACCGCGGCGCGCATCAGGTGGACCAGATGCTCGGCCGCCTCGCCCTCGCTCGCCTTGATCCGGCGCGAGAAATCGGGCGCCCACCAGCGCGTCGGGGCCGGCACCGGCTTGCCGCGCTCGATCAGCAGATAATGGCCCGCCGCCAGCTTTTCGACGCCCGCGACGATGCTGCTGTCGTCGGGGACATAGCCAAAGGCCAGATAATCCTCGACCGCCGACAGCCGTGCCTCGCAGCGCAGCAGCGGGTGGCGGAGCAACCCCTTGAGTTCGGAGGCAAAGGCAAGCGACCCGTCGGACAGCCGCGCCATATGCAGCGGCTTCACCCCCAGCCGGTCGCGCGCGAGGAACAGGCAGCCGCGCGCCGCATCGTGGAGCGCAAAGGCGAACATGCCGTTGAACCGCGACAGGCACTCGGGGCCCCATTGGCGCCACGCCGCGATGATGACCTCGGTATCGCCGCTCGTCCGAAAACGATGGCCGCGATCCTCAAGCTCGGCGCGCAGCTCGCGGAAATTATAGATTTCGCCGTTATAGCTCAGCGTCACCGCTTCGTCGGCGCTCGCCATCGGCTGCGGGCTGCCCTCGATGTCGATGATCGACAGCCGCAGATGCCCCAGCCCGACCCCCGGCGCGGTCCACACGCCCGACCCGTCGGGGCCGCGATGCCCCATCGGTTCGAGCATCGCGCGAAGCCGCGCGGGATCGACGGGCTTTGCCGTCTCCGGGTGATAAATGCCTGCGATCCCGCACATAGGGCTGTGCTCCTATCGCAGTTTCAGCGCGCGGTCAGCCATTGCCTGCGCTCCGCCCGACGCGGAAACGAAATCGCTTATCGCAGCGGCACCGCCCTGCCCGGCCTCGGCGCTGACGATCAGCGACAGCGCGCGCGGGTCGCCGCCGCCAAGCCGCGCCTTCAGCCCGAGCAGCTTGGCCGTGCGCGCGCTCCCGGTCGCGCGGCCATCGACGACATACCAGGTCGCCGCATCGCGCAGCACCGGTCCCGGGTGGAACAGCCGTTCGGTGCGCGCGCCGCCCACCGGCGCGAGCGCCGCGCTCCACGCCCAGTCGCTCGCCGGATCGACCGCGCCCTGCCCGAAGCCCGCGACCTCGCGCCC